>Ga0222719_10000010_pt1 | contig 274938 bp, 347 predicted proteins | sample C33_34DmetaG_FD_165039 | JGI IMG/M metagenome (GOLD analysis project Ga0222719, IMG submission 165039) | Estuarine water microbial communities from San Francisco Bay, California, United States - C33_34D | ecosystem: Environmental > Aquatic > Marine > Unclassified | place: USA: California... | reverse complement strand
TAAATCTTTTGCATTGAAGAACTTTGGCATAATATTATCCTACATAAATGTTTAATGGAACTCGAGTCATTACTTGTTGTTGTTGTTCAACCATAGCTGCTTCATTCTCCATTCTTGTTTTTTTACTTACTTCGTTAAGATTTTCTCTTAGTTGTTCTATGAGAGCATCTTTTTCTGTTTGTGCTTCAGCTCTTAATGCTGCACCATCTAAAGAAACTTCTGAACCAGGAATTGGTACTGTATTATACTTTTCTCTAATTGCACCCAACATTTCTTTTGCCAAAGCGAGTGTATATTTTCTAATCCATTGTTTACCAACATCGTTGATTTTTTGATATTCTGCAAAGTTATATCCTACATTTGAGTAATCTGATACTACATTAGGAGTTATGATAGTAGAATTTTCTCTTCTATCTTTTACAACTTGATATTCAAACCAAAGTTTGTATTCTGTTGTTGGTTTTGGAAATATTTGTATTTTGTTGTTTACTATATTAAATGTATGTGCTGATTTTCTGATTTGGTCATTAAATTCAATTTGTTGAATTCTTAACATATCCTCATAGATTGGCATCAAAATAAATTGTGCAGCTGGTGAGAATGAACCAAATCCAAATTCATCAACTAAGTTAAGTGTTCCTTGTCCACTTACAGAATAAGGGTCAAAGAATCTTTGAATAGCTGGAGATGATTCGTAAAATACTTTAGTTACATCAATTCTTTCTCCACTTTCAGAAACATCTGCAAATAGGGTTTGTAAATCGTATTCTTGAGAATCAGTATTAACTGTAATATAATCTTTCTTTATATCAGTTCTACCACCAACATTTGCAAAATTACCATAGGTTTCTGCAATTGTTGTTATATTATTAAGTTCTGAACCTAATACTGATTGACCAGTATAGTTTGAACCTGTTGCTTGTCCTTCTAAAGAACCGAGGTTATTTCTTATATTAAACTGGTTTACTTGAGATGAGTATTCACTCACTGCTTCTTCAAACACTGCGAAGAAGTTTTCACCTTGTAATTCTATATCAATAATTGGATATCCTAATCTTTTCGCACACCATGATGCAACTTTTGGTGCATCTGTTTGAAAAGAGGAATCTGTATCATATGTACCGAATGGGGTTGATGAGCCTGAGGTAAAGTCTGCTGAACCTGTCCAAATCCTTGCTTGAGACATATATTTTTCTCCTTAATTAATCAATTATACTCTTATAAATATAAATTAATTAAAAACGAAACTATAAAACACAAAAAAAGAGGGAAACCTTTCGGAATCCCTCTTAATTTTATCATTACTTTGTAATCACTTACTACTAAAATTTAATTAACCGATTATAGGTTAGCTAAATCTTTAACATAGATTTTACCATAGAATTCTGGTCTTACCATTTTCTTAGCGTATCTAGTCATTACACCTCTTCTTGGTGTAAAGTTAGTTGGGTCATATACAAGAGGTGTCATGATTAATGGTACATAAGGTGCATAAACTGCTCCTGTTTCTAGGAAGTTTGAACCTTTAAATCCTAATAAGATTTCGTTAGAAGTCATATAAGGGTTTTTGTACACAGTATATCTGTTAGATAAAGAACCAACAGTAGTTACACCAGCTGCGAAAGATGAAGCATCTTTATCAGCAGAAACTGTAAATCCTGGGATTGATTCTAAAATCGTACAAACATCTGGAGAAGCAACAATAAAGTTTGCTCCACCTCTTAAAGTTAACTGGTGAATCTTGTTACTTACTTTATTAATCTTAGCACCAAGTGTTTGGAACCAAGAGTTTTTAGTGTAAGCAGCAGAATTACTTCCAGCTACCCATGATGTATTGTTTGAATCATACTCTTCACCTAAAGTTACTGACCAGTATTCAGATGTTAAAGCGTTTGATTTTAACATATCTAAGATTTCTAGGTCAATCTCTAATGAGATGTACTCAGATAACATAGAAGTTAATTCAGCTTCAGCATCGATTGAGTGGTAAGCATTAAGGTCTTGAGCCAATTCAGGTGTCCATACAGCCTTTAGTTTTCTAGTCTTAGCAACGATTGCTTCAGACTTTAACTCTAGGTCTACTTCTGGAATACCTAAATCTTCACCTACTGAAGAAACACCACCAGCGTTTCCATCTTCAAAGTCACCTCTGTTTTCAGCAACTGGTTGTTGTGAATGCTTTACAGTTAAGCTATCAGCAAGTGGTAATCCACTTGTTTTAGCGAATACTATAATGTTAGCACCAGATACTTTTGAATGTGCTGGGTAAAATGCATCAGCAGTAGCGAAATCTGATGAAGAAATGTAAAAACTTCTTACTGCATCTAAATCAGGTCTTACTAGTTCGTTATGAGCGAAAGTAAATTTTGCTAATGAACCATCAGCAACTGATGATGATAATGATGCATCATATTGTACATCTGCCCATGAAGCTGATGCTAGTGTTATGTCTCCTGAAGCAACTGAATCAGATACATCATTTACTGAATATCCGAATCTTCCTTCTCCATAAAGACCATTTACTGCAGAGTCAGTTGAACCTAAGTCCGAACCTGTTCCACCGAAAAGTGATTTTCCGCTAAATCCAGGATTTCCTGGTTGAGCAGTTCCATATTTAAAGTCTAAATAGAATATTAGACCAGATGGTAAGTTCATTGGCTGAACGCTAACGAATTCTTTTGATGCTATTTCACCAAAAATCCTTCTTACCAAAGGAAGAGCAACACCACTCCATTCTTCTGAACCAGCTGAAGTACCTGTTTGAGTTGCCTCATCAAGTAATTGTTTTGCTTGGTTCTCAAGAAGTACAGAAATTTGAGATTGCTCTCTCTCGTTTAAACCTTCTAGAAGTCCAGTTCTATCCCACTTTGACTTAAGTTCTCTTGTCTCAGCAAGCATAACTTGTTGTGGGTTCTTTCCTTCCATAAGTTTAGATAAATCAAAATTTGCCATTTTTATCTCTCCTTAAAATTTTGTTAATAATTAGTTAATATTTGCTAATTTCTTAAATCTATCAGCCATCGTGTTAGTTGATTCAGTAATTACTTCCTTTTTAGGAGCAGTACTTGCAACTGGTTTAGATGCGAATGATTCGTTGATTTTAGCTTGTTTTTGTTTTTTTGAAGTTCCACCTATTTTAAAACTCTCAGCTAATGTTGAGAATACTAATTTTACTTCTCTAACATTTTTAGTTCTGTCTAATGTTTCAACAACTTTGTGTTTTTGGTCGTTGTTTAGTTCATAAGCTCTGAACAATTTGTTAGTGTAAAGTAATTTAGCGTTTAATAGATTTACTTCATTGATTGTAGACTTCAACTCTTTAATAGTAGAAATTGCATCACTTAGTTCTGCTTTAGTTTCTTCTAATTCGTTGTTTTCTTCAACCTCTTCTTTTTCTTCTTCAGAATCTTCACCTTCAGAAACTTCATCAGAACCATATCCCATTTCTCTTAGGATTTCTTCTAAATCAATTTCATCATCTAAATCTTCTTCTTCAGATTCTTCTTCAGAATACATTTCTTCTTCCACTTCATCGTGTTTCTCATCTTCATGAGAACCGACAGCGTCATCAGCGATATCTTCAACTTCTTCTTTTTCCTCAGCATCAAGTTCTTCTTCGTGGTCTGCACCTTCTTCTCCAGAAAGTTCAGCCTCTAGTTCCTTAATGATTGATTCCAAATCAAGTTCTTCTTCGTCTGATTCTTCTTCGTGAGAATCTTCCATGTAGTTTTCTTCTACTGAATCTTCTTCTTCTGATTCTTCGTTTTCACTAATTTCAGCAGCTTTCTCAGAATTTTCATCCTCAGAACCTACTTCACTAGATTCAACATCCGTATCAGGGTTTCCTTGAGCTACATCTGATGAACTATTAGCATCATCTGCTGGTTGCTTGTTGTCTCCATCACCGATATCAGAAGCACCTGCATCAGGAGCATCATCTTTATCGTACTCTTCATTAACTTCCTCGTCTTCCTTATCTTCACCTTCAGCAGTAATTTCTTCCTCACCGTCAGCGTTATAAGTTCCCTCTTCTACTGATTCTTCTTCCTCATCTTCTCCTTCAATTTCTTGTTGAAGTTTTTGAGAAAGGATAGATTGTAGTCTTGGAGTGAAAGCTTCTTCAAGAGCGATTTTAGCATTAGCAATAGCAGTTTCTCTAACAGCTTTAGCATCAGCAATAGCTTCTTTCAATAAATTTGAATTTGCCATTTTTTAAACCTTTCGTTTGTTATCGTGAAAATATTAAGGGATTTTCAATAAGAATTAATTTTAGGTTTGGTCACCTCACATAAGAACTCGTGGGTATTCATAAACCATAAAATGAATCCACACCTGTGGATTATTACTAATAAATATAGAATATATATTTAAAACAATGTTTTTTATGAAATTAATTTTGAAGAATTTTTATCTTCTTTCTTTTTAGAATCATTATTTTTTGATTTTATTTTTCTTTTTTTACGAGTTTTTAATCTGACTGTTGTATTACCATTTTCTATTTTTTCTAAAATAGTTTCTCTTTCTTGTTCTCTTCTAGCTTGTTGATTTGCTTTTCTTTTAACAACAGATGGTTTTTCAAAATACTTTCTATCTCTTAACTCTTGTAGATGACCTGAATCGTTGATTCTTCTTTTTAAAATTTTTAGTGCTTTATTAATATCTTTGTGCTTAACTTGTACAGATACTAATTTTGGGTGTTTACTCATTCTCTTTTATTTAAGTGTAACTTGTTTTATATAAGTATATATTATGAACCTTTTCCGGTCCCACTCTTTTTTCCACCAGTATGGGTAGAAACATTTATAGGTTTCTTTCCTTGACCTCTCGATGCCTTACCACCACGATTTGCCTTGTTTTGTGCTGTCCTCTTTCTACGAGTTGCAGATTCTTTTTCTTTTTTACTCATAGATTTAGCTTTTGAAGCTGGAACACATTTAGCATATCCACTCTTATCACCACTTGTTCCACATGGTGGGTGTTTTCCACTTTTATCTTTCTTACCAATGTTAACCCACTTTGATTTGAACCAATTACGCAAATCTTCGTTAACAATGTTTCCACAATGGATACATCTGTTTTCTTCTATAATTTCCTTACATAGTTCTTGGAGTTGCATTATTTTACATTAGGTAATAAATCTATTAGTTTCATTGATTTAACTTCATCTATATATCCTAATTCTTTTGCTTTTTTAGCTCTTAATCTATCATCATCACCAGGTCTACTACCACGAGTATAATTAGGGTCTCTTCTAACTGCCATATCAATATCACTAGCAGCTTTAGAACCTAATTTTTCTATATCACTAAATCCTAAAGCAGTTGCACCACTTAATTCTTTTTTAGCCTTTTCTTCTGGTGATGGTTCAGTCCTTGGTTGTGGTCTTGGTTCAGGCCTTGGTTCTGATTTTGGCTCTGATTTTGGTTCTGATTTTGGTTCAGGTTTTGGTTCAGGTTTTGGTTTTGGTTGTTTGTACTTTTTTCCAATTAAATTAGCTAAATGACCTATTTCATCTTCAACTTCTCTCTTATGAAAGGTTGAAAGTTTATCAAATCTTTTTGCGTCTTTTTGCATTTTCAAACTTTTGTTTCTAAGGCCTTGCAACATATCGGATACTTCTTCTCTATGGAGTTTTGCATTGGAACGAAGCCAATCTCTCATTTGATTATATACCCTCTGAGTAGTTCCTATATAACCATCATAACCTTCTTCTTTATTAATATCTTCAGCAGATTGACGATACCAAATTTTTCCTGAGTTGAACTCTTTTTGGTCTAAATCTATTTGATTATCATCCCCACCAAACATATCAGAGTTTTTTGGCATACTTCTATCCCACTCTTTTCGAGTATGTTCTGTTGGGTTGTCAATTTTTTGAGAAATTTCTTTAGCTATTCTACCTATTTCATTTTGAATTTCTTGGTTCTGAGAAGGTGAGATTTTTCTACCCATTGTTTCATCAGTATGTTCTGCACCACGCATTACATCTTTATATAATTCATCAACTTTTTTTTGAAGTGAATCTATGTCAAAATCACCTTGTTTATATCCTGTTTGATATATGAACTCCTCCAACGACCAAATAGTATTATTATACAATTCATCAAAATATTTATCTCTTGCTTCCCAACTACTATTCACTTTACCACTTTTGTACATATCCATGCTAGTAGTTATATCATTCAAATAATTGACCTTTTCTTCTCCACTAAAAGCTGGAGTTTTTGGAAGTGTTTTCCCATCCCAATCTTTTTGATTATCTTTTGGAGTTTCTTCTTTATCTTTTTTGATATCAGAAGCATGTTTAAACATATCTTTCCCACTTACTTTACCAGGTGATTTCTGTTTATCAGATTTTTCATCACCTCCCTTTTCAATAGGTTCGTGAGTTCCTGCTTTAATTGCTGCATCTCTTGAATCTTTAGATTTGAATACCGCAGTTTCTCCACTCTTTTTGTTAGTAGCAGTGAATGTTTCTTGTTCTGGTAATAAGTCTCTGAGTCTCATAATTTTTTCCTTTATTTTGATACTATTTGATAGAGTTTTTCTTCGGCATCAGGTATTCTTTTGAATTCTCTTGGATTGATACCAAATCCTCTTAATGCGTTAATAATAAATTTAGCATAATCGTTTTGTCCGATTCTTACTTCATGTTTTGCAAGTTCGTCATAAAACTTTTTTTCAGTTTTTGTGTATGTGTGTATTTTTTGAATTACTTTACTTTCTTTCGTTTTAGATTCTACCATTGGATTGTATCCTTGTGGTACACCATCTTCTGATTCTTTTAAATATCTTTTCCAATCTGAAAATTCTGGTGCCTGAGGAACTCTGATAAAATTAGTTTTATACCTTAATTTAGGTTGTTTACTTAAATCATATCCTAATCTAACGGCAACTTTCTTTTTTAAATCTACATAAAAAAGTGCACCATGATAATCAATTAAATACGCACCCTTTTTACCATCAATAAATCCAGGTATGTTTTTCAATAAAACTCCAGGAGTTGTAAGTCCTAAACCAGAATGTCCTGCAATATATTTTACAGGTGTGTTTTTAGTAAGTTGAAAGTATTCGTGTCCTGATTTTGGATTTATTAATCCTTCTGCAAGAGTATCACCTACTTTATATTTTGTTTCGTTTACTGATTCATTAAATCCATAAACATATCCACCTTTGTGTAAAGTGTTTACAAATTTTGCTAAATCTTTTTTGTTTCTGAAAGTTTGGATATCAAAGAAATCACTACCATCTTTATGTTTCTTTTTACCATCGTGGTAAGAGATTGTGTATTTTGCTGAACCAACTCTATCTTGTTGGTAGTATCTTTTTTTACCTTCGTTTACTGATTCATAAATTGGTTTACCTGTTTTTTTATCTATTCTTTTTGGTTTATACAATTCCCAATCAGATGTTTTGGCATTCCATATAAGAGCACTGCCATCGGACATTATTACAAATTCTTTACCTTTGATTTTTTTCTCAACACCTTTGCCCATCTTCATATACCAATTTAATTTTTTATATAAATTAGTATCATTTACATATTTTTCTGCCCAATTACTACCCTTACCAACTTCGTTTACTGCGTATTTGGCTTCTTTAGAATCCCAATCTCTTTTAGACATTGAACCAACTGATTCAATACCGCTCTTTGATAAAATTTTATCGGTATTTTTCTTTAAGAACATATCTACTGCTCTTTTAGATTTAAATACCTTAAGTAATTTTTTACCTTTTCTTGTTTCTATATAAGATACGAATTCCATAATTTCTCCTTAACAGTTTTTCCAAGTTCCACCTTTACCCTTGTAGTTTTTTGCAGCCCATCCATTAGCGTATGCAGAAGGATATACATCAAACTTCTTTTTTGCTGCTGCTTTAGATGCTGCCCATTTACCAGGGTCATTTGGGCAACTTTTTTCCATTAACCGAGTTACTTTTTTACCAAACTCATAAAGTTTCATTTCTTCTTCGTTTAAATCAGATTCTTTTAATACTGTAACTATGTTTCCATTTTGTGTTCTATTGTGAACTACAACAGATTGTTCTGTAATTGTTTCTTTGTTTACTGATTCGTTGCATCCACCTACTGTTGTTCCACCACATCCACATCCACAATCTTTTTTAGATTCGTTGATACCTAATCTGTTTTTCATTTCATCTTCAGTAATCTCACCGAACTTGTAGTATCTTGATAGGATGTGTCCCATATCCTCGTATAATCCTGCCATTCTTTGGTCAAGTGCACGAGCCTCAAGAGCAACTTTATCGAATTGTTTACCCAACTTATCCAATTCACTCATGTTTCTCTTTACAGTATGTTTATCGAACCAATCACCAGCTTCTTTGATTGCAAGTGTTCTAGCAGCTTCAGTAATACCACCAAGGGTTTCTGCTACTTGAGTAATATCTGATTTTCTATCCATTGATTCTTGATACTTGTTGTAAGTTGAAACAATTTCAAGAAAATGTCTTTTAACCTCATTAGATAGAGGTCTTTCTTCATTTTCTTTTAATAGTTGGGTTAGTTTCATTGTTCTCTCCTTTAATATTACATTACTCCTCTAATTACTTTTGTAATTTTATCTGAGAGTTCTGCGAATTGTTGGTTATATTCTTTTGTTCCTGGCGTCTCCATTACTCCAAAACTTGCAATTTTTTTTAATTTATCTAATTGTCTTATTGCATCAGTTCTATCTCCTATAAGATATCTTGCAAAAATATCACCAGCTATTCTTGGGTCAACTTTTTTTGCCTCACTAATATTATTTTTGCTTTCGTTAAGTATATCTTTTAGTTTCATTGTTCTCTCCTTTTATATTCCTCTATCGATTTTTGATTTTGGTGCTTTATCCTTTACAATCATTCCTTTACCACCATCTTTCTCAACCGATTTTAAAAATTTTTCTGCATCAGATTTATCTTTATACCATGCTTGAGCTGGACCTATGTTTACATTCTTAAGGTCTTTTCTCACTTTGTACATTACTACAAATCCTTCTGGTAATAAATCTTTTAGTTTCATCTTAAAATAATTTTTTTAATTTTTTATCACCATATACATCAGCATAATACCACTTCTTATCTTTCATATTGTAAAGGTAAACATATTCAGCACTACCATTTCTATCGGCAGTATCTACATATTTACCAAAATCTTTTGAATTACCTTTAATTGGTTTTCCACCCTTCTGGTAGTATTCAATATCTTTATCATCATAGATTCCTCTTGCACCACCTTTTTTAATAAGTTGAAGAACATCTTTTTCATTCTTCATATGTTTTTTAAGACCTGGTTTCATATTTGATGGATAACCATCGTAGTGAACATATGCTGATGCAATCTTACCACTTCTATCAATGATACCAACTTGTGAACGAGTTCCTTCGTTGATTATATTTTCTTTAACAAGATTTGAAATACTAATTCTACCTTCTTTCTTCATATATTCTTTTTTATCAAAGATAGATTCGATTTTATCAGCAAAATCACTCATACCATTATCTCGTAGTTGTTTAGTTAGAGTTCCTACTGATTTAACTCCATCCCATTCAGCTGCATCTGAAGTTTCTCTACCCAATGCCGATGAATAATCATCTCTTTCACTATATGTAGAAGCATATTTTTTTCTGATTGCATCCATTTTCGTATCGTAATCATCATCTGATATTGAAGGATACTCCGGTCTTTTTGCAAGTTCTGGTTTATCTTCTAATACTGCAATTAACTCTCTTGCTTCAGTATGGAAGTTAGAGTTAGTTAATGCCGAATAAACAGCTCTACCGATTGCAACCTTATAATCTTCTTCACCCATTTTTTGAGGAGTGATGCCATATTTTTTGGAAATCTTATCAGCAACTTTTTCAGCCTGAGGGTCTGATTCTAATTTAGGTTTAGATGGTTCTGCTTTAGGTTCTTCTTTATCATTTTTAGGTTCTGATTTAGGTTCGTAAATACTATCGATTAAATCGTAAAGTTTAGATTCGATTTCATTATATTCAGATGCCGCCTCTTCAAAATCTTGGTCAGATAAATCTCGTGCATCTATTAAATCAGCATCTGCCATTTCTAAATCACTAGTAAGACTATCATATTCATCTTTTTGTTCAGGTGTCATATCATCAGAATACAAATTACCAAATTCTCTGAAATCTTCTACTCCATGTTCCTCATCATCCATATCTACTGGTCTCTTTGGAGCTTCATCAGGTCTTTCTTTTTTAGGTTCAGCAGATTTTTGTTGTGCCTTCATTTTCTTTAGGCGTTCCTTTGAATCTCTATCACTATCTCTTTTAAAGATGTTTACTTTAGGTTTATCTTCTCCACCAGGAACATCAACTGCGGTATCTTTATCGGTTTTTCTTTTTTCATGAGTACCTGCTTTGATTGCAGCATCTCTAGCTGCTTTTGTTTTAAATACAGAAACATTACCAGTTTCTTTACTTGTAGCAGTAAAAGCCTTTTCTTCTTGTAAAGGTTTTAAATCGATAAGTCCACCCAATTTAATCATAATTCTTTTTTCTCCTTTTTATGTGTGTATAAATCAAGTTTACCATCTTCGGTTAACTTAACTTCATAATTAGTTTTTCTTATATCGTTATAACTCTTTGCAGTTTTAGAACCAACTTCTCTTTCAACTGTTCCAAGTTTAAACTTATTTTTGGACATAAAGTCCTGTACATTAAATCCCATAACCTTAATTTAATTCTGTTATAATTTCTCTCATCATATCTTGTGCCTTACACCATTCATTACAAACTGCTGTTTGTGATTGAAGTTGTTTGTTCACAGATTCGTTCATAGGAACCATAAATGCTCCATGAGTAGATGGGTTAGAAACAAAATCCCAACCAATCAATTCAAAATCTTCACCTACTTGAACTTTACCACCTGATAAAGGTTCTACTGAACCCATACCTCTTGATGATATACCTAATAGAATACCTGCTTGTAGAAGTTCTTTTAAGATGTTACCACTTGGAGTTGGTAAAATCTCAACTGTTCCTACTAAATCATCACCATCCCAATGAATTTCTCTTACATTGTGAGATACATTCTTTAAGTTGATTACAGAAGAATCAGGATGGTCTAATTCACCTAATGCTCTTCTTTCTTTAATAAGTGTTTCGTATTTCTTTGCCTCTCTCATAAGGATAGGTTTAGGATATATTCTACCATTCTGATTTTCTGCACCAGCTCTTTGTAGAATACCCTTAACGATAGTTCTTCCACTATCATCTTCGTTTACCCTTCCTTCGAATAATCTTGTTTCTATTAATAAATTGTTCATTATGCTCCCCAAGTTTTTCTTTTCTTAAATAAATCAAAAAAGATTGCCGATACTTCTTGTCTGATAATTTTTCGGATTATATCCTTATCAGATTCGGTGAGTTCTTCGTTAATAGTTCCTTTTTTAACATTAACGATTTCTTCATTGATGATATCATACAATTCTCTTTTGGTCATTTTTTTACTTTATATTAGATGAATCAGAAGCATCTTTAGATGGTTTCTTATTATCACCTTTACCAATTTCAGATGAATTTAATTTTTCATCTATTTCTTGTCCACCAAAAGTAGGTCCTACTGCACCTCTGCCAAATCTTTCATTTTTCTTTCCTCTACCTTTCCAAGTTTTTTGGATTTTGTTAAAGAATGCTTTCTTTTCTTCATCGGACATTGAAGGTAATGATTTACCAGCCTTTTCTAATGCCTTTTTAAAGAACTTTTGGTATTCAGATTCTTCTAATAAAGTTTCTCTGACTATATTTTTTAATTGTTCTCTTGTTATTTTCATTTTTCAATCTCCTGTATTGTTTTTGCTATTTTGATTAATCTCTCTTTTATAGTATAAATATGTTTATTTGTTCTTTTCCAATACTTATCAGAATCCAACTCATTAATCGTTTTGATTTTATTATACCAATTGAAAAACTTCTCAACTTCTCTTAATTGATACTTTAATTCTTTTAGACCCATTGCCATCTTCTTATGAGGATGCATTGATTCATCGTTTTTTAATTCTAACCAACGATTTACTGGTCTCTTTACTTTAGCTTCGTTAATATCTTCTCTCATATTACCATCATAGTTCATAGCCCAATTATCAAACCCATCTAACATCTTTGAAATCTGTCTTTCATCTGATGAACCATATGGATTGTAATCAAACTTATCTTTCATTTGAGAAAGTTCTTTTTGTCCAAAGTTTTCATATCCACCTTTTTGTTTCCACTTTCTCATTAGTTGTTTTTTAACTCTTGAGATTGCTGAACGAACTTGTGATGGTTTGAATTTTCCCTCGTTTACTGATTCTTTTACAGGTACACCATCTTTGGTTATTCTATAATCAACCCACCCATCTTGTTTTGCTAATGATTTGGCATCTTTAGAAATAGCCTTTATCATCATTTTATCTATATTAGGATTGTGTGTTGTTTTTGTTAAAGATGCTTTTTTGAATTTTCTATCTTTTTTAGATGATTTATATTCAATACCATAAGTTATTGCTGCTTCATTGATATTATCAATATCACCACCCACAACTGAATAACCAAGTTGTGTTGCTATTTTCTTTTTTCTTTTTTTGTGTTTGTTTCCTTTGGAGAATGCGTAAGGAGTTTGATAACCATCTACATTACCTGTTGTAGTGGCTTCATCTAATTCTTTTTGAACTTCATCAAGAATTTCATCTAAGATTTCTTTAAGATTTTTTTCCATTGACATTTTTTATCTCCTTAATCAATTCATAAGACATCATCAAAGCTGAAACTTGTTCATCGGTAATCTTTTTACCAATTTTTTGCTTTTTTAAAACATTAATAGTTTCTTTCAACTTGATTTTTGTAATCTTATCCTTCATACCTTTATACATTGTATGTAATTCAGTAATAGTTTTGATTAATTCTGATTCGAAATACTCGTTGAACTTTGAAGTGTTATTAACATTATTAATATATTCTCTTAATAAACCTTTTTGTGATTCATCTAGAGTTGTATATTTTTTGTTAAAAGTTTCAACAAGAATTTTGTATGTCAATAATCTTAAATCTTTCTCTTGTTTTCTGTATTCTTCTACTAACTTATCTTCTTTTTCTTTTAATGTAGATGGGGAATTTGATGAGATATGCTCTACAAGAGTTAGTTTTGAATTAAATACATCTTTAATATCAAGGATATCATTCTTTTTACCTTCAAACAACTTATGGATTGAAGCTAAAATTTTGTAGTTTGTTACCGGGGAAGATAAGAAATTGTTAATTTCGAAGTTTTCCTTGATAGCTTTTACAAGATTATATTTTTCTCGTTGAATTTTTTTATAATCTATTTTTGTATGGGCTTCTAAAATAGCATCAATAAACTTTTCAGCTTTTGATTCTGTATTATATTTTTCATTTATTAAAAGGTTGAATAATCTCAATTCTTTGGACATTTCAGTACCTTTACCATAGAATTCTTTAATAATTCCTTTAGCTTTTTCTTCACTACCATTGATTATTTCAAGGGTAACTTGCCTTGTAAGGAGTTCAAAAAGAAAACCAGTATTTTTAAATTTTGAATGTTTTATTTTTCTCATCGTTATTTTTTCCTATTATGATATAGTAAATTTTCCCTATTATAAATATAAAATTATATAAGTTTAATTAATTTTCTGTATCTTTGAGGATATTTTCCTCATCTAACATATCTTTCATTTCATGTAAATACTTTCTTTTTGCAGCAATTCCACTTACATATTGTATTGCTTTTTCTTCGGAAGTTGTATTTTTTCTTGCAGATTTTCTTTCTTTATCACCAAGTGGGTCTCTACCATAAGGATGCTTATCTTTACCATATGTATTTCCTTCTCTTGGTCTACCACCTTTATCTTTAATTTCTGCTTTTAATTTTTCTAAAGATTCTTCGATATCATCTGGTTCTTCATCTTCTAATGCAGGGTCATTACCCTCATCTTCAATCATTCTATATCTATATCTATCTTTGATATCTTCAATAATTTTAGTTTGTTCATCATCCTTTTCATTATCAGAAACTTTAAATATATTGGAATATACCCAATCTTTAGATAACATATTCAATCCAATCACATCTTGTGCCAATCTAACTTTTTCTGACCAAAGGTTTATTTTTTCTTGTTCGTAAATAAATGATGGATTTACTAATTGTAATTCAAAGTTTGTCATTTCTGAATCTGTAATACCTTGTGAGTATAAATGTACAATTGCAATTTTAGTTAATTCTGAAATTACTGTTCTTTGAATTCTTTCGATTGTTCTTGCAAATCTAACATCTTCTGCTGCAAGTGTTGCTTTACCATTTACTTGTTCTTCGTATCCTAAATATGCTTTTGGAATTTTAAGAGCTGCAAATAATTTGTTCTTTAAATAATCAATATCTTCGATAGTTGCATATTCTAAACCTGCAAGGTTTTCAATGTTTGTACCACTATCACCACCTCTAACTGGTAAGTAAAAATCTTCAGTTAGATTTTGCATATTGTACTTTAAGTTGTAATCACCAGTATTTCTATCAACGAAAGGAACTTTCTTCATTTTATTGATGATTCTCTGCATATAGTTATCAACCTCTGTTGGAGGGATATTTCCTATATCCACTTTGAATACTCTTTTTTCTGGTGCTCTCATGATTCTATGGATTAACATAGCATCTTCCATTAGAGATAATTGTTTCCACAATCTTCTACCATTCTCAATCATAGATTTACCATAAGGTAACCAGTTTGTATCTGCTAACAATCTGAAGTGAGCAATTTCAAAGTTTTCGTATTCTTCTTTACCATTCGGGTCCTCAGTAATTTTAAACTTTACTGAATTTGGATTTGTTGGGTCTGTTCTTTCTAATCTTTCTGTATTGTAAACAGAGTGAGGTGTAATATTCACAATACCTTTACCTTCAGCTATTTCTAAACCTAAGAAGAAATCTCCATACTTACACATATTTCTTACCCATGGCCATAAGTTGAATTCAACATTAAGGATATCATAAAATAAGTTTCTTAATATTTCTTGAATCTTTTCATTATCTGATACGATTCCTAGAGTATCACCAAATTCGTTTTTTAGTGTTGATTCATCTGCGTATATATCTAATGCTGATGCTAATATCGGGTCGTTATCCATTGCATCGTAATCACGAAAAACTTCTCTACGAACTTGTTGGTATGCCATTGATTGTGCACCACCTGCTTGTTCAAAGAAAGATTTCTGAATCTTTGTATATCTATCTCTTAAAGATGATAAATTCGTTTGTTGTCTTTCATCAGTATCAACTACTTTTCTTCTACCCTTTTTATCGATGGTAACCACCGCTTGGGCTCTGAATAGTTTTGTTAATCTACCAAAAAATGAAGTATCTGCCATTTTATTTCTAATTTAAATTATAACCTTTATTGTTTTGTTTTTACCATTTTCTACAAGACCAGTATCTTGCTTTGTGTCTTGGACCTGGGTTATCACAGTTATGTCTTGCTCTAAAAGATTTTCTCCTTTCAGGATTATTCTTTTTGATTGACATTGTTTTCTCTCCACCTTTTCCTTTATGACCAAAGTTTACTTTTACTACATTACCTTGGGGATTTTTAACATATACTTTAAACTTTTTAACATCACCCTGCATTGGTTTACCAAGTTTTACTTTTCTTCCTTGATATTCTGCCTCGTTGATATCAGATTTATACGATTTCATGAATTCACAAAATTCTTTTATATCATGATAGTTTTCTACAAAGTATTCGTTACAATAAGATTCGTTTTCATTAAGTAATTTTTTCATTGAAATCATAATATTTTCTCCTTATACTATAAATATAGATTTATTTAATTAACCAAGTTAAATCCTCATCTCTATCCCCTACTCGTTGTTTCCATGGGTTTTCTTCTAACTGAGTGTTTCCACCGAATCCCATACCTGCAATATCTAATTGGTGTGCTCCAATACCACCCAATGCTTGTTTTGTTAAATCAATTCCTTCTTGTCTTAATCTCAATGCGGTATCTCTAACCCACAATCCAATAGATAATGACATTGTTAAATCATCATTATATCCTCTCATTGCTTCTGCTCGATTCCCACTCCATATAAATGTAAATAATTCATCTATGGTTCTTGATGAACGAATGGTTACAGATTTTTCTCTTATGTATTGTTCCAACTTTGATATAATCAAAGGTCGAGTTTTAGATGTTGTACTAAATCCTGCAACTAATCCTCTATCTTGTGCTCTGTATTTGTTTGTTAATTGATTTTCTACATCTACATACTTTAAATCCTTACTCATATAAAAAAGATTTCCATATCCTCTATCAATTACTTGTTGTATTACTGCCCAACCAATGTTTGCGTTCTCAACTACTAACAATGCATTATTATAATCAGTTGAAAGTGAAACTAAAAAGTTTCCAAAATCTTTTGTATCTAATTTACCTTTATATTCTGCTACTTGTGATGCATTTTCAATATCAATTACATGACATGCTGAATAATCGGTTGAATCTCCACGAGCAACATCGGCAACTACCATATAAGATTTATTATAGTTTGGATATTCCCATTTCCACAAGTTTCCATCGAAACCTGTTTTCTCCATTGGTTCTTGTACAAATGATTCTTTATAGAATTGTAAGAGTTGTGGGTCTATTACAGTATCACCAGAAGAAACAAAATCACAATCACATTCTTGTGCTGCTCCCTTTGGTCCTAATAGTACCTCTTGTTCATCTCTCCAACTTTGGTCTCTTTCTGGATGTACTGACCAATGTAATCTAATTGTATTGAATGTATTTGTTTCTTCTTCAGCACCTACCCAAGTTTTGTGAAAGAAGTTTCCTACACCATTTGGTGTTGAAAGGATAATTGCGTTACCACCAGTAGATAAGGTAGATTGTGCCGATACCCATATATCTTCAATCTTATCAATGAATGCTGCCTCATCAAATACTAATAAGGATAGTGCTTCAGAACGACCAGCATCTCCAGCAGCTGATGTTGCTTTTATCTGAGAACCATTCGAGTATCTCAGAGATAACTTGTTATCCTCTACTGTTGTTTGTTTTAACCACGATGGTAAGTATTGATTCATCACACGAACCTTCGTTACAAGGTTCTTAGCAACTTCTTGTTTAGTTGCAATTACTAATACATTAAAATCTTGATTGAATAACATTTTCCAAAGAGAAAATCCCGCAGTTAAGGTTGAGATACCTGTTTGTCGAGATTTAAGGATAATGTTATAACGATGTTCTGTAAATTCTTCTAAAGTTCTTTCTTGAAATTGATATAAGTGAAAAGGAATCTTACCACGCACAGGATGTTGAATCATACAATACTTTTTCATAAAGTAGATTGGGTCTCCAGCACATTTCTGATACTCAAGTTTAATTATATCCTTTAAAGAAGCTTTAGCCATTTATTTTTTACCTATTTTCCAATATAATGATGTTCCAACGAATGGTTTGTATTCACCGAGTTGATTTGACATACCTACATTTAATCCATAGATATTCATTTTCTTGGTTTTTAACAATCCATTAACACTAAAACTACCAAAACCATTTACTTGGTCAACACCAAGTCCTAATCCATAGTAGAATTCATTTTTAGGTAACTCTTTTACAATTGTAGTATTGTAAACAGTTGGTATTTTAAAGAACCAATCAATTTCTCTTGATTCGATTCTGTTTTGTGAAATAACATCAGTAAGAATACCAAATCCTAAATCTCCACTTGGTTTGTTACCTAATGAATCAGTAACTACCTCTGGAAAATCGTATGCAAGATTTAATGTATCTTTAACTGTTACTTTTGAGAAGTAATCTTTAATGATTGCAAGTGAATCTACATCTACTGGTATTTCAACTTCCTTAATTACTTCTTTTGTAATGTACTTTGGTACATACTTCGTTACTTTAACTTCTTTTTCTACAAAAACTGTATCTATTTCTTTTTTAAGTAATTCAAAATCCTCACCATCTACATTGATGATTTCTTTATCGCTTAAATCAGGCCCACATCCTCTCATTAAGAATATAACACCAATTAAAAGAAGGATAAGAATCTCTTTCCATCTTTTAAAAACTAAATTAAATAAAATGTTCATAATTTTTTTCCTTTATTTTATCAAAAGCAACTTGCCTTTTCTCTTCTAACTCTTTGAGTTCAATTTCACCATATTCAATGAGTTCATTTATTTCAGCTTTTATCTCATCAATTGGTTTTGGTAACTTCCAAGTTTCAGTAACTTCACCTTGGTCATTATGCATCTGATATTCTTCTCGTAAATCATCAATTGATTGTTTATATTGTTCAATTTTATTTTTACCAAAGAAAATCATCTTTGTCCACAACTTGTAATTAGAATAATCTTCAAAAACACCTGCTACTCTCAACTGATGTTCTCTATCGATAGTACAATCCATACAAAACCCTCCTCTTTCTATAAAAGATTTATCTTTTTTAGTTATTTTGATGGTTTTACATTCAGAATTTTTGCATTGTGCTTTTTTTTCTAAATATTTTCTAATTTCTTGGTACTGTTCGTGGTTTTTAGAAGTTTTTAAAATAAATCCTTCCTTTTTTTCATATTTGTGATGCTCATCTTCCCAAATATCACCTATTTTACGATTTTCTTTTGTAGATTCATAACCAATAGTAGTATTTGATTGATACTCACCAGTTTTAATCATATCAACCAACTTTCTACGAGTTGGGTGCATATATTTCTTTTTAAATTCTTTACCCATTGTTACATATTAGGTTATGATTTATATATAAATATATCAAATTAAAGAAAACGAATTTTTTAGAAGAAAATACCAAGTATTTGGTTTACTGATGCAAATGTACCTGTAAGTTTAAAAGTATTTCCTTTATATAAGAAAACTATACCTTCATTTGGTACAATTTTTTTAGAACCACCAATAGAATTTAATCTTTCAAGTTCTAATTTAAGTTTTTCTATCTTTTTTGGGTCACCTGATTTTTTAACATCTTTAATTGTTTTATCAATTCGTTTCTTTATATCACGAACTGCAGAATCTGCATTAACTGTTAGTGCTGATGAGGTGAATTCCAATACTTCTGCTCCAAGACCAAGAAAAATCTCTTCAAACTTCATTAAATTTTGTTTGGAAATTTTCTTTTGGTCCTCTTTATCTGTCTTTTTAGCCCATTCAAGTGTTTTAGAATCAGAAATATTCTTATTATCTAATCTAAAACTCTTATCCATGAATGCCCATCTCTTAACTAACCCCATTTTGGTTTTGTTATCAAGTGTTGATGGTGAATTTTTATCAACCCATTGTTCCCACCACCCTTGGTGATAGTTTGCAACACCATCAGTATCCTTTAATCCAAATTCTTTTTGTAATTTTGAGATTTTTGATGAGTATTTACTTCTTTTCTTAGAAAGGTCTTGAGATTTTGGTAATTTTACAACAGGAGGTCCTTGAATTGTGTAATTATCTTGTACATCTTTATTGACTTGTTTAATCATACCTGCCAATATTCTTGCTGCTTCTCCATTTTCACCTATTGCTTTACCTTCCATATCATATTCCATAGTACCATGAAACACAAGTAGCGCCTGTCCATAAGGAATCACATTAACTGATGTTGGATATATCACTTCAAGGTTCATAAAACACGCACCTTGTTTAAAAATCTTATCTCTTTGTTTATCGTTAAGTGATTTGATTGCATTTGAGAGGTCTTTCATTGCATAATTATATGCATCACTTAACCCACCCCTACCTTGGAACTTATCTGATACACCTTTGATATCTAAAGCGTTCTCACCTCTGTTCTTTAGGTGTCCTTTGTTCCTCGCTGCTACTAACCTACCATCTCTCCATGAAATAGCTAGTGCTTGACCATCTGTTTTCTCTCTTGTGAACTCAAGTGTACCTTCGAGTGCACGATTTACGATATCTTTAAGTTGTCCAAAGGTTAAATTGATATCAGTATCAAATGGGTGAGACATATGTCCATACGCACCACCTTCGTTTATTGGTTTTGGTATTTCAGTAGTTGGAAAAAACATCTCAACTATCTTTTTATCAATATCGTTTACTAAATCATCAATTTCTTTCATAAACTTTTCCTTTTCTTGATTTTTTAACCACAATCCAATTTCAGGTCCTTTTAAATCTTTTGGTGCATCGTTACCACTTACTGATAGTTTAAATTTTACAAACTTATCAAGTTTTTTACCAATTCGTTTACCAAACTCTACTATATCTTTATCTTTGAGTTTTTTTACATTATTATGTAGTTTTTTAAATTGTATAATTTTATCAGGTGTAAAATTCTTTAGTGATATTAAAAATTTGATATCATCTCTATCATCATTACTATACTCAATTTTATTTAATACTTTTCCTACATTATTTGGGTCATTATCTCTTAGGATAAATGCAATAAATGTAAGATAGTTATTATCGTGTGGATATGGTTTACTTACTTTAAGACCTGGTAGGATTTGTTTAGTAAATCCAATTTCATCACATCTTTCTAAATAAACTTTAGTATTTTTTGATTGTTTAATTGCACTTCTAAACTCTCTCATTATTCTATCACCTGTAAGTTGTGATATGTTGTTATCTTTTTTAAGTGCATCTAAAGTTTCTTTATCCAATTTAGCATTCATTCGAGTTTCGAATCTTACTGCTCTTAATTTTCTTAATGGGTCCTCATCAAATCTTTCCGCTGGTTTACCAACTGTTCTGATAACTCCCTTTTTCATATCTTCTACACCACCATGGAAATCAATAATCTCTTTTTTCTCAATATCGTAGTATAAAGAGTTACAAGTTAAATCTCTTCTTTTCGAATCTGTTGAAATATCACAATAAACTACTTTATCTGGTCTCCTACCTTTACCAACATCTTGTCTGAAGGTAGTTACTTCATGTCCATTGATTGCTATACTTCCTAAATCAAGATTTGTGTTTATATTATTTGTAGAATGTTTAAAATTACCTTTTTTAGCAATCTTAATCATTTCTTCTGGTGTTGCATCTGTTGTTAAATCAAAATCTTTTGGTTTCTTACCAACAAGTGCATCTCTTACTGCTCCACCAACTACATAAAGTTGTTTTTTATCTTTTTTAAATGCCTTTTGAAGTTTTTTAATATCAGAAGGTATGGTTAAATTGAACTTTGTTCTTGTTGCTTTGTTTTCATCTAACCCTGCTCTATCGTGTTTAGAGAATTTACCTAATTTATCGAATGCTCTGAATGATTTTAGTTTATTTACTTTTTTAGGTGTCATTACAGATAGTTGTTTATATCTCATATGGTTTTTAACAATGTAAAATACATTTGCTGGATTACCACCAACTGATTCTATAAACTTTTTATACTTCTTTACTAAAGATGCTGATACTTTCTCATGTCCAAAGTGTGTAATGTGTCCTTTCTTTGGATGAATACCAGCAGTTTCATCTTTTCCTATATCGTGGAACATTGCTGCGATTGCAATATCAATATCATCTTCTTTGATTGAACGATTTACAACTGTGATTGTGTGTTTAAGTACATTACCCTCTGGATGTTTATCTGCTCTCTGTCCAAAGTTCTTTAAATTGTAAACTCTCTTTTGTAAATCACTTGGCATTTTCTTAAAGAGGGATTTAAAATCGGTAATTTCTAATTTTTTAAGTTCATTACCTTCTTTTAATCTTCTATCTTTTCTTAACATCTTCAATAAATCACCACCTTTACCTTTGATATCTCTGTGAACCATTCTTGAAGTTGGTCCTTGGAATAATTTGATGTAAAGTTTTTCTAAATACTCAGCCTTTTTCTCATCAGATAAGTTTTTGAACAATTTATTTATCACTCCTCTTTTTTTGTAAACATACTTTGCTAAATCATCGTAATAAAAAGAGTTAATTTCTTCTTGGTAGATTGTATCATCAATTCTACCATATTCTCTCATAATAATACCTGCTACTGCATGAGCTTGGTTTTCAATCGGTGAACCATCTGCTCCATCTTTGATTGGGTCTTTTAATAATCCCATCTCATCTTGTTTTCTATGAACTAATTCATGTGCAATAGTTCTACAAATATCAGCAGTTAATCTATTTTCAGTTGCAACATAGATTTCTTTTGTTTGTGGATTGAAACCACCTAAACTTTTGTGAGTATCTGAATATTCTGTACCACTCATTAATGAAATCTTCGGATTACCATCAAGTTTTAATCTTTTACAAGCATATTCTACAAAGTTATTGATACATTGTGTTTTTTTATCTGATTGTTCTTTGATTGGTTCGTATTGATACTCTTTACTTGATTCAGCATCTTTTCTATATTCTTTATTTCTCTTTGCAAACCTTTTCATATCTTCAGGTCCTGCATATCCAATCATTAATTCGTTTGTATTATTTTTACCACCAAACTTTTCTGCTTCTTTATCTCTTAATGCTGGTAAGAATCTAAATCTTGCTCTTTTAAGAACTCTTTTCTTTTTTCTTAATACATTCTTATGAACTATCTTTGCTTGTTGAATTGATAAATCTTTTTTAGCAATACCAGGAAATAAATCCTGCATAAACTCATCATAAACTTGTAGGTATGCTTTTTTGTATGCAATCTTTTTAAGCTTGGAAAGAGGTTTTCTCCTCATCATTGTTCTTTTTCTTCTTCTTGCAATTTGAGCTCGTTTACCAGCCATCGCTGCTTTTCTTCTCAATAAATCTGCTGGTCTTAATCTACCCTTACTTCTTTCATCTATATCCACATCTTCAGATATACCCATTTTTTCTTGCCAAGAATCAAATGCCGCATAATCATATTCTTGTTGTTGTGAATCCCAACCACAGGAGTGGCAAAGGTACTTTTCTGTATCATCTTCTTCTATATCCCAAGAATGATTACATTTTTCACATTTTACTTCAGTTCCCGCGAGCTCGGTTACGAAACCTTCTTTCATTAGTCGGAAAGTTACAACCTTTTTTCCATTGATAGTTGGCATTCCATGTTCATCTTTACCAATAGTTTTTACTTTAACCTTTTTGTTTTTAAATCTACCCATTAAGATAGTATCACCAACTTCTACTGGTAGATTGATTGCCTCATTTAAAGATGCTTCGTATTCTTTCTGAGAAACCTTATCTCCTTTTGCATCATCTACTGATTGTTCCTTATCTTGTTTTAAATCTTCTTTACTTGCAAGTGATTTAACCAACTCATAACCTACCATTGATGCCTTACGAGTAATATGTTTGTACCAATTCGAATATGCTTTAGATGAGTAGATATCAACTTGGTTGGTTGCGGTTTTTGCACCCAAAACACCAGCAGGGAAATAAGTAACTGCTTTTACTGGTCCATCAGGATAATTTGGATGGTCATAGTAATCTTCGATTTCTTTAGAAGTAATCATATTTACAACCTCATATCCAATCTTTGCTGCTCTTTTAGCAGATACTCGTTGAAATATATCGTAGTTTGGAATAAAGAAGTTTGGCCCATCATCCACTTGACCTGAACTCATCACCGAACTCTCGTTGATGAGCCATTCTTCTATCCTTTCTTTAGAAATCTCGATTACCCCTTCATTAAGTTTATCAGTAATCATATTAAAAATCGTTGCATTGAACTTTCCATATGCACGAGATTTAAAGAAAGACTTCTTCTGGTCATCAGAACCAACTGATAAACCATTTCGAGTTTCAGTTCCACTAATACCACCACCACTTGATGGAGCAGCATAAACATAACCACCATCCTCATAACCAACTTCAGCATGCCCTTTCCATGGTTTGAAATATTTTCCACCAAGGAATCTATTGGAATCTTTTTCACCAACAACGGCTATGAAGGCGGTTGTGTTTTTATCGTATTTTTTGAGGATTTCGGTTGGAGCATAATTGTTTTTTACCTGTACTATTTTTGATTTAGGTATATTGAACATCGTAGTCATGATTTTCACCTTCTCTTTAAAGTTAAAAGGTGATTTTGGTTTTTCTACTTTGTTGGAAGTACTGATAAAAACATTATTTTTACCGAATTTTTTGACAAGGTGTTGGTATGTGCCGTAGTGTCCTTTATGGAATGGTTGAAATCTACCACCATAAATTACTACCACCTTCTTAATAGGACTTTTGTCCTCCAATATACTCTCTACGAGAAATTGTGAAAGTTTGTTCATATTCCAATATACCTTATCAGTATATAAATATGGAAGAAAAAAGAATTAGTGGTTTTTGTAAATGAATGGGTCTCTTTTACGAAGTTCTTCTAACTTTTTTTTATAAAGTTTTTCTCTTTTTTTATTTTTAAAGTAAGTAATAATTTTCTTGATTGGGTTCATTTTCAATTAAATTAAATAATTTATTTTTATAAGCATTACCTACTTTTTTTTCTTGAAACGATAAAAGTAAGTTTCTATTATAAATAAGTATTGGTTTTAATTTTTTATTTAACTCATCCCATTCATCTTTACTTTTAGATAATAAATCTGTTAATACTTTAAGTATTTTTTCCATTCTTTTAGGATTTGATTCAATAGTATCATAACTTTCATCCCAAAATTCAGAAAATGTTTTAAATCCTAAACTATGTAAAAACTTCAACATACCTGGTCTACTAATTAATACAAATGGATGCAAATGTGCAATTGGTTTCCATGTTTTTTCAGATAAATAATTTCCATACTCATAAAACAAAGTTTCTGTTACAATTGAAAAATATGTAGATTTGTAATTTTCTGATTTTTCAAATGCAAATCCCCACACATTTTTAATATCTTTGAAATCAATTATATTTTTTTCTTTTTGTATCATTTTTCTGTAACCACTCATTATCTGATTCTTGGTATCTTGATTTAATAAGTAACTTTCTCCATCGTGACCACTACCAGATACTAAATCCAATCCTGCATCATCTCTATGTAAAAGTTCTATATCATAAGAAGTTTTTGTTTTATCAAATAAATTGTTTTCAAATAACCAACTAATTAAAATTATTCTATGTGGTGCCAATCTTCTATTTAAACAAAGTGCATAAGATTCTCTTTGAGTTAATTTATCAAACTCATCATCTAACATCAATGAATTTTCATTATTAAAACCATTAAAATTTATTCTTTTTCTTTCGAACAAAATAGATTGTGTATCTTTCGCTTTTCCAAGAAGAGACCAAGGATAAAATGCAGTATAAAATAAATTATCTTGTGGATTTTTTTCTAAAAAACTTTTATAAATATCAGATGTATTTTCTGCACCAGTAATAACAATAATTTTTGAAGGATTTATATTAGTACGCTTACATGATTCATGTAGTGATTCAAATATATACTCATTAATATCTCCCTCACTACTATAATCATATATAAACCAAAAGTTTGTTGCTTCTGAATATATTTTTGCTTTCTTTGATATAAAATCAAAACTATGCTTTCCTTGATGATATGATATATCTAAACCAGTAGATAAATGAACATTTCCAAATGGATGTATGGTATAGAAATATTTTTCATTATTATTTGTGATTAATTTTTTTGATTCATCAAAATGTAAATCACTAATATGATAGGTTTTTGTACTATCACCTGGTAGATTTAAATTACAATCGTAAACTGATAGTTGTGTATATTTTTTATTAAACGCATCTATAAGTTTATGATAAATGTAAAAATTATAATCCCAAAAAGTATCGGTATAATTCCAATTTAATCCATTGGGAACTGGTCCTCTAGGACCTATAACATCAAATACTCTATTAATTTTCATAATATAATTGAGGATATTCAACCATCAACCATATACCACCTTTTTTTAGTGCATCTTTATAAGCAGGAAGTATTTTTTCATGAGAATCAAGTTTTATCACATTTATATGTTTTAAAATTGTTTTAAATTCTTCTGTATAATCTGCCTTATGTTGATGACCAGGGTCTAATGGAGTATCAGAACCTTTACCAACTCTAATAATTATATTAGGATTCCATGCACCATCAGACATTACATTAATTTTATCTAGATGATTTATGAGTTGATTTCCTGCACAAATTACAAAATCCCATCTTGGATAAAAACTTACTACACTATATCCACTCATTGCTAAACCCAATGACATTCCCATTTGGGTTTCTTCCATTACTGGTGTTTCTATCATTCTTTCTTTTGGCAATCCCTCAATAGTTTTACTCATTGGGTTTCCATAATAAACTATCTGTTGTCCGATGAATATTGTTTTATCATCTTCCATACAAAGTTTCATTGCCTCTGTTAATGCATCTAAATAAGGTGTAAACTTTGGTTCTGCCATTATGGTTTTGAATTAGGATTAAATTGGTCTTTGTTTTCTTTATACCAAGAAAGTGCATCTCTTAAACCACTTTCTAAATCATATTTAGGTTTCCAACCAAGTGCTTTTAATTTTGTATTATCTAATAATCTAACTGGTATCATTGGTGCCTTGTTGTTTACGAATTCGACTGGGTTTGTGTTTCCTTCGATTTCTTTAATTTTATCAAGCACTTCCATAACAGTATATCCTTCACCATAAGATACATTGTAAATATCGTATGTATCAACTTTTTCAGCAACTGTTATAAATCCACTTACCATATCATCAACATGAATAACATCTCTTACTTCAGTACCATCACCCCAAACTGGTATTGGGTTTAAGTTATCTGCAACTTTTCTGATATTAGCTGGAGTTACATGACATTTTTCAAAATCATACTTATCGTTTGGTCCGAATGCATTTGAAGGTCTGATGATTACACATTGCATTGGGTCATGAATTTGGTTTGAAAAGAAATCACAAAGAGTTTCACAATATCTTTTCATCCAACCTACTGCTTTGTAAACTGGTACGATATCAGATGTTTGTACTTCCATATCTTCAGTACAAGGAACATCTCCTTTATCAGGATAAGTTGTATTCGAAGATATAAAAATAAATTTTCTTACTTTATGTTTCCATGATTGTTCCATAAGGTTTACATTCATCTCTACATTTGGTGTAACATGAAGTAAAGGATTAAATCGTGTATCTAATGCATTAGATGTATTAGCAGCTGCATGAATTACAACATTACAATCTTTTGATACAATCTCACAAAAATCTGCATCTTGTAAATTACCTTTGATATGTTCTATATTTTCACATCCTTCGAAATCGTTTCTTAAATCTCTACTCCAAGATGTTGCTCTTAAGTTAGTGTAACCTAATTCGTATAACATCTTAATTAATCGTGAACCTATAAATCCACTTGCGCCTGTAACTAAAATTTTGTCTGTTTTTTTCATTTTGTAAATTCGTTTAAATAATAATCTATTGTTTCTTTTAATCCTTCTCTAAGAGATACCTGTTGAATAACTCCGAAAGATTCAGCTCTTTCTGTGCTCATTAATCTTTTTGCATCTCCATTTGGTTTTGTACTATCCCATTCGATACCAACTTTAACTCCATACATTTCTTCGTAGATATCTACAAGAGTTTCAGCAAGTTCTCTAATGGTAACACCAGTACCACTACCTAAGTTGATTGGTTGTGTTAATTTTTGTTCATATGCTTTTATGATTCCATCAGCAACATCACCAGCGTAAATAAAATCTCTAATTGGTGAACCATCTCCCCAACAAATTAGTGGATGTTCTTTTTCACCAAATAATCTTTTGATAAGTGATGCGATTACTGTTGATTCTGGTCCGAAGTTATCGTGTCTACCATAAATGTTTGCTGGTCTTACAACTGATGCTTTGTTCCAATCGAATGATACAGAATAAACTTCAGCTTGTAATTCACCTAATCTCTTTGCCCATCCAGCATACTTATCTTTTTCTGATGGGAAGGTTTTCCATACATCATCTTCGTAAAATACTTCAGCTGGTTGATAAACTCCAACTGTTGATGTGTAAACATACCATTCAACATCTTCCAATCGAGCCGCCTCCATCATATTAGTATTGAATTGTAACATCGGTACAAAGTAATCAGCGGGTTGTTCCATAGCCCTCTTAGGAGAACCTTTAACACCTGCAATATGAAATATGATATCTTGACCTTCTACAACTCTTTTACAAGAAGAGAACTCTCTTAAATCTGCCTTGATGAATTGATAGTTTTCATCTTTATATTTTTGAATTTGATTGTCTGGTTGTTTAATATCAACCGCAGTAACAAATGCACCTTTATCGATACATTTTTGAACCATATAGTTACCAACCAATCCATTGGCACCTGTTATCAAAACCTTTTTATCCTTCATTTTCTATTTGTTTTATTATTTGTGGAATTGAATTTTGTCTAAAATTATCAAATACTTTCCTATTATATATACATATATTTTTAGTTTTCTGATAAAGTTCATTTATTTCTTCAATTGTTTTATTATTTAATTCTAATATTATTTTTTCTATTGCAAAATATCTTTGTGCACCACTCTTTATTTCATCATAACTTTCATCCCAAAATTCAGAGAAAGTTTTGTAACCCAATTTTTTTAATTCTTTAAGATAGTACTGTGGTCCTAAAACTAAAAAGGGTTGAAAACATAAAATTGGTTTTATAATTTTTTCTGATATAAAAATACTATTAGTGCTAAATGATGTTTCTGTTACGATGTTAATACAAGAATTTAAAAATAATTTTTTTTTAAATGTATTACTTGTTTTAAAATTACACAAATTTACATCAATATCTTTTGTATCAAGTTCAATTGGCAATTTATCTTTATAACTACTATAACTCAATTTTGGTGTACTTGTAAAAAAATTACAACCGTCCATATCATCATTATAATCACTTGACATATTTAAGAAACTAAAATATGAATCTGAAAAATCGTTTTCTAAATAAGTGTGATATAAACTTAATCGATTATCTTTATCTACGGTTCTGTTAAATGATAAAAACTTTTTTTCTCTAAATGTATCTATTTCAGTTTCATCTATATCTTTACTTTTATAACCTAAATCATTAATTTCTTCAAAAAAATTATAGTTTCCAAAGTTTTCATAATGAATACCAGGTTCTTCTAAAAAATGATGATAACAAAAAGTATTTTTATCTTCTTGATGATTTATAACACTATCTAAATAGTAAACTTTATCTGTTAAATTTAATAGTTCGATTTGATTCATTAATTTGTTTTTATCAATACGACTGGAAGGGTCTGCAATTGACCCAAATATTATTTTTATATCATTGTTTTTTAATATTTCAACTAATGATGTGCCTGAAAACTTGGTTCGAAGATTTTGGAAACAACCTTTAAAATGTTCTACTGTTTCTAATACAATAATATTGTTTAAACTATTATCGAAATCAATTCCAATTGTATGTTTGTAATTATTTTCAAGATAATCAGTTAGAGGACCTCTTATAACCCAATCTGGTCTATCGTCCTCTCCAAATAAAGAAACAAAATTTAAAATACTACCCATTTTCCTGTCCCATAATGGGGATATTTTGATTTATATTTGTAATATATTACATCTTCTGGTATTTCTCTCTGAATATTATTCCAAGTTGCACCAGTAGGTGTGTTTGTTGATACTTCGTTATCCTCCACTACAAAATAAATTGGTAAATCAAAGTTTCTTGCATATTTGTGTACCTCGTAAAAGATACCAGTTTCAAAAGTCATATCACCAATGAAACACCAAACCTTTTCATCACTTCCTTTTTCTTTTAAACCTTTTGCAACTCCCAATGCAATTGGTAAAATACCAGTTACTATTGCCGAAGAATAAAAATTAGATGATTTATCTATAATAGTTATTGATTTACCTTCTAAAATCTTTTGTTTTAAATACTTTGGGTCTACTCCATGTAATAAAGCATGATAATGTGACCTCCAAGTTGAAAATACCCAATCACTTATTCCAATTTTTTTAAATATTTCTATAAGTTGTTTTTCGTTTCCATTAGATAAATGAATTGGTCCTCTAATATCTCCACCTTCCCAATGTGTTATAATATCATCTTCAAAAGCAATTAATTCTTCTTTTGAATAGTTTCCATCAACCCATCGATTTTCGTGATAATCTAAATTTTTAATTTCCATTTGCATCTCTTTTTGAAATTATAGGATTTGTACAAGGCCATTCTATGTTAAACTTTTTACTATCCCATTTAATTGTTTGTTGTTTATTTTCATCATTGTATTCACCATGATATGCCATTTTATAATAAAAAATTGAATCATCTTCATATACATAATGTCCATTAGCAAACATTGGTGGTATTAATACCTGTGTTGTTGTTTCTGGTGAAAGAATAAAAGATTCCCATTTTCCATAGTTATCTTGTTTTTGTCTTAAATCTAAAACTACTAAATAAATTTTACCATGTAAACAACTTACTAACTTCCATGTTTTATCATCATAGTGTAATCCTCTGAGTACATTTTGTTTAGATTTAGAAAATCTATCATGTTTAAATTTTAATCCCTTAGTCCTTTCCTCAGCAGGCAAGATTCTATCGTAATAATCTGTATGATAAGTTGTAGATATAGAACCTCTTTGTTCATAATAAACCGAGGGTTGTATAACCTTTACTTCATTTAACTTAGAACCATGATAGAAATGAAAATCATCCCAGTCTCTTTGTTTATAAAATATACTATGTCCTTTTGCCATAACCTAATGGAAACCCATTTCTATACTTTGAACTTAAATCTTGTATAAGAATGGTATATGTTTTAATTAATTCTTCAATACCAGTATCTAATGAAAATTCAGGCTTCCAACCTGTTGATTCAATTTTATCATTAGAAACTATATAATCTCTTTTATCAGGATCCTCATAATAATCAGAATATGTGATTGCAAAATCTGGTACATATTCTTGTATTTTTTCTACTAATTGTTGTTTAGATAAATTAGCATCTGATAAACCTACATTGAAAACCTCCCCACTATGAGTTTCATAATTTTCAATCATAAACAAAAATACATTTGCAACATCTCTAATGTGTATGTAATTTCTTACAAAATTCTTTTCAAAGATTGTAATGTATTTATCTGTTAATGCCTTGTAAACAAATTCGTTTACCAATAAATCCATTCTCATTCTTGGGGAAGAGCCAAATACTGTTGCTAATCTTACAGATATTCCACCAATACTCAAAACCTCACTCTCTGCTTTGACTTTTGTTACCCCATAATGTGATATTGGATTAAGTGGGCTTTCTTCAGTACACTCTCCATTCTCTCCTATCCCATATCCACTATTTGTATTTGGGTAAACTATTCGTATATCAGAATCTTTTACTAACTCACAAATGTAGCGGACGTGTTCATAATTAATTGCAGTTGCTAAATCTTTATCTTTATCACAAGCTGGAAATCCTACTATTGCTGCTAGAGGAATAATTACATCGAAATCATTTACTAAAGATTTAAGTAGTGATTTATCTCTAACATCCCCATATATAAAATCAAAATTAGGATTGTGTGCAAAAATAATTGATGAGGTTTGATTATACATCAAATTATCCAAAACAGTAACTTTATAGTTTTTGTTTAGTAATTTTTCTGTAATAACTGAACCTAAATAACCAGAACCACCTGTAATTAATATTTTCATAACTTTTTTTTATAATAACTCAATTTGAAATTGTTTTAAGAAATTATCTTCAAATTTTTTACTTGTATATTTTTGTTTTAGAAGATTTTTATTATAATGCAAAATTGGTTGCATTTCTTCTAACATTTTTATCCATTCTTCATGTGTTTTATTACAGAGAATATTTATTTGTTCTACTAATAATAAAATTCTTTTTTTAAAATTAGTTTCAGTATCATAACTCTCATCCCACCATTTTTCAAATGTTTGAAACCCTAAACTTTTTAAGTGTCTTAATGTATATGGATTACCATTTATTAAAAATGGATGCAAATTCATTATTGGTTTTAAAGTTTTTTCTGTTATAAATAAATATATATCTTCTGCATTTGTCTCAGAAACTATTGAAAAATATGTTTTTTCGTATTCATCTTTTCTACTTAAAAAATTATGGTACCATGCCACTTCTTCTTCATTCTCATTATCAATTACCAATGGATACCAATTTTTGTGATTTAAATATATCGTTTTATAATCTTCATTTTGTAAATCTAAACCAAAATCTGGATTATAATCTTTTAAATTATTTTTTATATCATTAATGATACTATCAAATTCATTAGTTTTGAGTAATGATACTATACCTTTATCTAAAATATTTTTATTATATAATTTATTTATTAAAAATGGTCTATGAAATCTACCAGAGTTTCTATTATAATTTAAAAAATACTTTTCTCTTTTATTAAATTTTATTTTATCTTGTAATGAATACTGATAATCTTTACCATCTTCTGTAATTAGATTATTTCGTTCTTCACATTCTACTATAAATTTACCTGAATAATATAAATAATAATCATTATTGTAAGTTTTGATTCTGTTATCCTTTATAGGTATATCATTTATTTTTTCATTACAAGTAGAAACAATAACTTTATTTTTACCTACTATATTATTCTTATCCAACCATTTACTTATTTTTGTAAACAATGCCGGGTCATGATAGTAACTTCCTTCTCTATTATCAAGTAATACCAATTTAAATTCTTGTCTTTTTTTAAAAAAATCTAAAAGTTTTGGAGAAAATAAATTATCAAAATTAATATTTGGATTTGAATAATATTCAAAGAACGATGAATTATTTGTTGCCTCTAAACAAATTATAAAATAATTTTGTGTATTATTATAATGTTTTCTATCGAGTACATCTTGAATTTGATTAACTCCTAATTTATTCCAATTTACATTTGTACTAATATATTCATCAGCAAACATACCACTTTGTTCTGTTAGAACAGATGGATTATGTGGATTTGGTAAAATAATAGATTCTATTAAATCACTTTCAAGTTGATGAAAAAAGTTATTTCTTATGGTACTTTTATCATATCCAAATTGTAGATACCCATTTGGAAATTTAAAATCATATACAAAGTGAATATGTTTTTTCATTTAAACTACATTAATTTTGTTTCTTCTGCCATCCATTTTTTATCAAATAAAATCATTGAATTACCATTGTGAGTAATATCCATAATTTTATATGGAGTTTGCCATTCTGGATTAAAAGAATAAATACCACAAGGGTTTTTTTCAAAATCTACATCATCTGTATTTTGTATTTTAAAAGTTTCTTCAATGGATTCTAGTGATAACGCAGATTCAAAAATTGATATATGTTTAATACTACCTTTCATAAATCCTCTATGTTCCGGTGCACAACTATCAAGTGAGTTATTACAACCAACCCAAATCCAAGAATCTCTGTAATCTATAATTTCACCTGTATATGATATTTTTGATACTTCACCGTCAACATAACAAGTGATTATTTTTTTATTTTTTTCGTGAATCATTGCGATTGACATCCAATCTTTTTTTTCTTTAATATCAATCCATGTATCATGAAATTCAACACCAACTTCTCTACTTACCCATGTCCAAAATTGTGCTTTTATATAACATTGATTTTCATTTAATTTTAGTGCACTCAATCCACAATGTCTACCATTTTTTGCAACAATACCACCCTCATGTGTTGGAGTACCTGGTATCATTGAATCCCAATCAATTTTTACTTTAACACAAATAGAAAAATCTTTTTCTGTTAAATCGAAAGTTTCTTTTTTAGATAATCCATATCTATTTTTTGGTGGAATAAAAAAAGCATTATCTCCTTTAAGTTCTATCATATCTTAATTTCTAAACATTTTCTATAAAATTCTTCTAATTCAGGAAAGGTTGCACAGAAATCAGTTCCTCGTCTTTCATCATGTGCTCTAAAATAATATCCAAAATTTCTTCTTTGAGTTTGTAATCTTTTTTCATCAATTGGTGATTTCATCCAATCGTATGTTCTTTTAAGTTTTTGTATTTCTACATCAGAATAACCAATATATTCTTTTTCAAATAATGGAACTCCTAAAAAATCAACCAATTGAGCATCTTGATAAATTTTATCCGCCCAATGTGGTTCTAAAACTTGAACTGTTTGGTGTGTTGGGTGTCTTAAATAAGATGTATCTAAAAAGGTTGCTGAATTCCAATATCTATCATCAGAACCATAAGTAGTTTTTAGGTCATAAACACCTCTAATAAGTTTATGATAGTTTGGAACTGATAATGCATTATATGTAACCATGTAAGTTAAAATAACCTTTGGACATTTTTGCAAAACTTTATGACAGTTGTCCCAAAATCTATTAAATTCTAAACCATTTCTAATATATTCTGCTTGTTTACCCCAACTATCAACTGATGTAAATATTACAAATTCTTTTACTCTATTCTCATCACATATTCTAGAAACTTTATCAATAAACTTATCAATTAATTTATCAGGTACTCCTAGATTTGAATTAATCGCAAGGTTGAGTTCTCTGTTTGGATTTGGATGTTCTATTATATAATCTAAAACTTTCCAAGTATCTTGTGACATTAAAGGTTCACCACCTGTAATTCTAAAAGTATGTAAATCTTTATATAAATCCGGCCACCATTTCCAAAATGCATCTACATATGGATTTACTTGGGTTACTGGCATTGGCATTTTACCTTCGTCTTTTAAATAAGTTAAATCATTAAAAGCATCTGTTGTTGGATATGCTCCGAATTTTTCAGCTTCTTCCATCCATTTTGTAGAAAATGCTGGTCCACAATAAGAACATTTAAAATTACATGCATTTGAAAATGAAACCTCAACATACTTTGGATTATAATCATCTCTCCAACCCAATGATTTAATTTCATCCATATAAGGATATGACCAGTTCTCTGCAGATTTAAAAGTTCTATCTGAAAATCTATTTGAACTATCTTCTACATTCCAACAATAATCACATTCATCTGGTCTTTGTCCTTCCAACATTTCTTTTCTTCTTCTTTTCTTGTACATTGTATTGTGAAGAGCAGTTGGATTTCTTTTTAATTCTCTTAAAGGAACTTGATGTGTTTTAGGGTGATGACAAGAATGAGTATGACCTAATTGTAAATGCATTGTAACTTGTGTCCACTTTGCTAAACAAAACCCAGGTCCTTGGTCATTTAATGATGTTCTAATATCCACATAAAATGGACTATCATCATCAATATTAATTTTTCTTTTTTTCTCTTCTTGTTTTGCTATTAAATCTGCCATTGAATATCTTTGTATTAATATATATTAAAATTTAACATTTATTAGTTTTACATTGGGTGCTATTTCTTCAATTCCAACCAATTCATATTTTAGTTGTTTTATACCATCTGATTTATAATCCCATGTACCTTGTTGCATTTGAAGAACATATCTTCTTTCGTTTCTAGCAGTAGTTTCTCCCTTTGCCCAAACCTGTTTACCATCTTCGTTTGTTACTAAACCCTCATCTTTGTGTGGTAAACACTTTAATCTACCAGGTATTCTGTGGGGTAAAACTGTGTATGGAATTTTAATTTCTCCCTCATGCAATTCACAATTTCTAATACTACCATGTAATTCGTTTCCACTTAAATCAACTGCGGTGTATGGAGAATTTTTTTGTAAATCAGAATTAAAATCATATTGTAAAACTAAATTATTTTTTGGTACTGATTTGTGTACATTTTGTATTTCTTCTTCACTTAATACTCTATTCCAAATATATACTTTTCCAATATCTCCTTTCAACCAACGATTAATATCATTTTTTCGTGCAGAAGTAGTTGTTCCTATATACCAATCATCTAATCCATATGATTTTAATCTATTCTCATAATGTAAAGGAGATTGTGTACCATGACCATGTCTTGCATCTGATTCTTTACCATTTAAATAAAAATGAATTTTTTGATTTGCAGTATCAACACTTAAAGTAACCCATGTCCATTGTCCTTCATATCTTTTTATCCATTGATATAAATGATTTCGTTGATTATCCCAAAGTTGTGCTGTATATGCTCTTGAATTATTATAACTCAATCCCCAATCATATCCTGGTCTACGAATTATTGGATATTCACAAAATCTTCTTTCTTCATCACCTACTAACCAAATGTTTACTTTATCTTCTTGTTGATAGGCACGAACTAAAACTGAAACTGTATGAGAACGAGATGTGATGTTTCTTAATTTTGAATCTTTACCTATTTTAATAAATGAATTTTGTCCATTGAAATTTAAATAACTTTGTTTTTCAGTAGGATAGTCCATATAAGATGTATTTGCATATCCTTCAAGAACACATCTCCAAAACAAATCATCATCTTCCATTCCCCAATCCCAATAATCATTTGAATATCCATTGGTTTTTTCAACTTGTTCTTTTGAAAACAAAACTGCACCACCAAAGTATTCCTCATACTTTAGTTTGTAATCCATTTGAGATATATTTGTTGCAATGTGTATGGGATGTTTTTTTGGAAAAGAATAATCACAACCTTCTTCTGGTATCATATCGATATCATGCCATACAATATAATCACAACCATCTTCAAATGCATGTTTTGCTGCTACATTTTTAGTGGCCCCTCTATTAAATAATTTATCATCAACTTGATGTCCAAAATAAATACCATACTCAATACCTTGTGATTCTAAATATTTACTAACAGTTGGTATAAACTCTTTTAAGTGAGTTTCTCTATTTCTATATGGTACACATACCCCTAACTTCATATCGTATCAGCAATTAGTTTTTTAAATTTTGTTGTACTCCAACCATGGTCTCTGTTTAAATAATGAACTGGTATATCTAATTCGAAACCTGTATATGTTTTACCTCGATAATCATCACCCAAAAATCTGATATCTGGTTCTAATCCTTTTAGTAGTTCTACCAACTCTTTTTCATAAGTATAATAAGCAATTGAATCTATCCATTTTATTGAAGTTAAAACTTCTGTTCTTTCTTCTTTTGATAAAATTGGTTTTAATTTTTCTGGTCTTTCTATTGATGGGTCGGTGTGTAAAAGAATTATAAAGTTTTCACAATATGATTTACATTCTTTAAACATTTTAATATAACCTGGATGTATAACATCAAAGTTTCCTGCAATTACTCCTATTTTATACATACTCATCATAGTTCTACTGATATAAAGTGATAATCCTCCATTTTTGTATCGGATAATAAATCGTATCTAACATTATCTATACCATCTCTTTTATAATCAGATTTTCCTTTTAGAACTTTATTATAAAAATGAAGTTGATTTTTTCGTGTTTCTGTCCAAGTCCATTTGTTTTCATAAAATCCATTTTCCTTGTGATATAATAGTTCAAATGTTGATTCTCTTCTCCAAGGTATTGGTATTTCAATAAATTCATTTGCTTGATTTATTTGATGCCTATCACAATCTTTTATTTCTGCAATTTCTCTTCTGTGTGAAGTATCATAAAGTTCTGAAAATGTAGAGTTTTTCATATCATAACACATTTCCAAAGTGTGTGGTGCAACATAATCGCCATAAGATTCAGTCAATCCCATTCCTTCATTTTTTGAAATTTCTTTTACTTGACCTTCTTCTAAGGAATGATTAAATAATGCAAAATAATCAATCGTTCCTTTAAATGGTCTCCTTTGATTATGTTTTAATGATGGTGAGTTTCCAAGATAAATTTGTTTTTCATTTAAATAATGAAGAACCCTTCCATCGTATTTTGTCTCATCAACAAGTTCACCATCATGATAAAATTTTACTACATTATCATCTGAATTTATAGTTGCACATAAAGTAGTTTGTTTTGGTGGAGTAATATTTGATTTTAAACTTATACATTCTTTTTGACTAGTCCAAGTTTCAAATTTGTATCTTTTATAAGAATTATAAGTAAAGCCAGTATCCATGCCTGGTATGGCAACCACATTATATTCATCAAACATATACCCGTCATTACATTCAATTTCTGAAGGATTAAATGAACAAAACATTGTATAATTTTTTAACTTGAATGATTTTGGAATTGTAACTTGACTAGTATGTCCATTAAAATATAAACCCACACTACTATGTGCTTTTGTTGGTAATTGTTTTGTGTTAAAATCAAAAAAGTTTTCTTTACATCTCCACAATAGGTCATCATCTTCATAACCCCAACCCCAATATTTGTTTGAATATCCATTAACATGAAAATAATCATTTATTGGGAATAAGGTAACGCCACCAAAGTACTCATCAAATACAACTCGTTTCATTTTACCATTATGTGAAATGAAATTTGTTGCAAGATGGGTAGGAACACTTACTTCAGAATAATCAACATCAGAAGGTATCATATCAACATCATGTAGTGCAACATAAGTACATTTGAGTTCTTTTGCTTTTAATACACCAATATTTAGTAATGAACCTCGATTGAACGATTTTTTATCTGCCTGCTCGACAATAATTAATTCATAATCTATTTTTGAATTAAGAAAATGATTTTTAATTGCAGTAGTAAAATGATTTAAGTGTGTTCTTCGGTTTCTGTATGGAACAATGATACCGATTTTAGACATATATTAGTCTTTTTTAATTTTATTTTCGTACCACTCTGAAAGATACCATTCTAATCTTGGTCCCCATTCTTCTTTATCGATTTCTTCAAACCATAAAGTAAGAGCATCAAGTGAATTTCCTATCTTTTCAAGAGCTTTAACTTTTCTTTCTTCTAAGATTTTTGCTGTTTCGTCTTTTTTAGTTGCCATAACTTTTTAATTTATGTTTTTCAATACATATATAAATATATAAAAATTTATTAAACAATAATAATTTTTTTTAACAAACGATTCCATTTTGAATATTCCCAATGTTCACTTGGATTTTTATGTAATCGTTCCATAAAAAATTCTTCATTTAAAATATCAATTTTCCAATCAGAATCTTTTATTGCATCATACATTTTTTGGTATTCTTCCCAAAAAGTGTAATCATTTTTTGTTTCAGAAACTTCTTTTAATCTTTCTAAAACAGTCGAATCCCACTTAAAGTGGTGTACTTGTATAAACCCTTCTCCTCTACCCGGTGGATATCGAAGAGGATGATTTAAATTTTCTTTTCCCCAAATATGTTTATTTTTAATAATACCATAATGTTGTCCGTGTGTTACTCTTACTCTCCCCTTCATAACACAACATTTATTTGGACAAGCTTGAGAAAGTGGATATCTAAAAAATCCACCATAAGGAAATTTTTTCCATATATTAGTTTTATTATAAACTTTTGGAAATGTACCATCCTCTCCTATCCTATCGATGAATCCACCTGTTATAAACTCCCAACCATTTTCTTCACAATCATTTATCATTTCTTGTAAAGGTTTAGGATACACATGGAATTCATCATCGTCCGAAACCACCCACCATTCGTTTGGTTTTGTTTTTTTTACTTCGTTGTATAACTCAGTAACCTTTTCCCAATTAAATTTTGGTTCAGTTACAATCTTATATGGAGTTATACCTAATTTTTTTATTTCATTAACTATACCATCATCTTCATGTTGTCTGTAAACAACTACATATACTTCGTTTACTATATCTTTATAATGATTTAACATATGTGGTAACATTGTTATATTATGTCCCACAACAGTTACTAAATTTATCTTATGCATTTTTTCTAATAAATGTTAGACCAGTAGAAGATGGCTTATCTCTTAAAATACCATTATTAAAGAAGTTAAATACTTCCCACTCTTTGTTTTCTTTTAATTCTTTTATAAATTGTGCTGGTCCATTAGCATATTCTTGATGAAAATCATCTAATATATCATCAGTAATGATATGTTCTTTTTCAAAACTTTCATCAGTATCGTGAATAGATATAATTCCATTTGGTGATAATACTTTTGAATATAATTCAAAATCTTTTTTTACATCTTCGTATGAGTGTCCTGCATCAATATGTAAATAGTCAATTTGTATATCCTCTTTAACAAAAAAATTATAATATGCATTTTCTGTTGTATCTAATATAACTCTACTTGGAAAATGTGTTCGATAAAAAGAATCTTTTTCAACCCAATCAGTAAAACCACCAACTCCATTTGATGCATCAACTAAAATTGTTGTTCCTACATCTCCCCATTCCATATTTTTTTCTCCTTCAAATATACCTTGGTCATGTAAATCCATTCTTGCTTGTGACATTATTCTTGGAATAAATCCACCACCACTTCCTAAACAGACACAAGTCTTGGCTCTCATATACTGAATAGCTGAATAAATGAGCAAACCATCTCCAAGATGAAAATCAGTAGCCCCATGTGTCCATCTGTATTTTACAGGTGTAAATTCTTTGAACTCTTTTTGGTTTGTATCTTTTTTTATCTTGAAGTTGTTGGTAAAAAACTCTTTAACTAAGATATAGTTAATAATAGACATAGTATCTCTTGTATATATAAATATATTAAATAAATTTTTCTAATATTTTTGATGTCCAATTTTTTGTATTATCAAAAGTCATCATATAAGTTTTCAATTTTATAAATTCTTCAAATCTTGTATTGTTATCATCACCTACTATTTTTTTAACCATCTTATCAAATTCATTTTTATTAGAGGCTCTATATTTGTAATCTACTTCAGTTGCCCAATTAGTATGGATAATTGGAATTTTACCATAATCAACTGCTTGAAATATAGAATATCCAAATGGTTCTTTAAAGTATGCTCCATGAAATATACTAAAATCTTTTTTCATAAAACTATCGTGTATAGAAGAATCCCATTGAAAAAACTTTATATTAGGAAAAGTATATGTTGTGGTATCTTTTAAATTTTGAAAATCATATTTGTTTGTTAAAACATATCCGTTATGACCATGTATCCAATGTAAACACTTTCTTGATTCCGCTCTTGATGCAAATCCAATTGTATTGTTTATTTCTTTAGGTGGAAGTAAGTTGTGTTTAAACTCATAAAAGTTTGGTATTGTATATGTGTAATTTGGGAAATCTGTTAGTACCTCACTTGGATTATTTCCAATCCATATTCGTTTTTTAAATGTTTGTAAAAATTCGTTGTAAAATTTACTTTCAACTTTTGTATTAAATTGTAATCTTTTTAATTCTGGTAATTTGTTAACAACTTCTTCCATTTCTTTTGGATACGCATGAACAAAAATAGTTTTAAATTTACTTTCCCATTTCCAAACATGGTCTCTTTTATGATAATGTGAATGTAAAAAATGAATCCCCATACATTCTGATAACCATTTTTCTGTTTTGTTTGGGTCATCTCCATGGAAGTGAAAAACTAATCCTTCTGGTAAAGAATTTTCATCAAAATTAGTAGGTCTTTTTGAATCGATTAATAATCTCCAATTTTTTCTTTTTGGTAAATGTGGCCAGATTAATTTTAAAAAGTGATTTGTCCATATATCAGCCCCACCTTGAATTGTATTACCTGCACCAGTAGTAACTAATACATTCATACTTGATGAAAATGATTTTGGGTCTTTTAGTTTTTCTTCAAAAGGTAAGTAACTATTTATTTTATTTACTAAAATATTAGTATCAACTTCTTTATTACAATGTAATAAATAATTGACAATACTACTTTTAATATCATCTTTTTCTTTATCTTTTAGAATTGCCATAACCTTGTTTTTTTAATATTTTTCAATTATATCTTTAATTAATATATTCACAAATTGATTTATAGGATTTTTTGGTAAACCCACTCTTGTATTTAAAAATTGTTTTATTTCATCAGAAATATAAGGAATAAATGTAGTATTAGAATCGGTATCTAGATTACCTATCGTATCGTATAACCAACTTTTGTTGCCCTTTGATGCCATAGAAAAGTGAATGTATCCTAATTCTACATAATGATTAAAATATCTTTGATGTATTTTTTTTCGTTCTAACTCAGCATTTCCATTGGGTAAAAATTGTGGTACACTTGGAACAATGTTTGAATCCAATACTTCTACTACATTTACCCCATTTGTTTCACATAAATGATAAAGATATCCTTCTTCTAAAATAGTATTTACTCCCTGCTTGTGTTTATCAGAAATAGTATTATAAGTTTCTAAATCATCAATTTTTAATTGATTTAACATATTAGTATTAATTTGTAAATATTCATAATAATCCGAAACATACTGTTCTTTAATTGTAGAATTTGATTTAAATCCTAATACACCAGGATTATATGAATTAGTTAAATTAACTCTACCATCTGAAACAATAGAAGGGGGGAACGTCCATAAATCTAAATTTCCAAAAAACCAATCTTCGTCAATATCATACATAATCCAATCTCCATCATTGCTTTGTACTATGGTATCTGTAAAACTTGGTAGCTGATTTTTTATAAGTACATCATTATCTATATGTACAACATCATCATTTGGATATAATTCAAAACAATATAATTTATATCCAACTGGTATGTGTGGTCTTGTATAAGGAAAGTTATCTAAATCATTAGTAATTGTATCATAAGGAAAACAACCAAGTTCTTCTATTATTTGTTTACCTTTAGTATCACTAATTAAAATCATCTCTTGGTCTATCCCATAAGTTTTTCTAATTGTTGTAGCACTTATGAAATGCCATAATAATCTATTAGTAATATTTCTTTCACTTAAATTTACCCATGTATCTGTTGCTAATGTTTGTATTATTTTCATATTCTACCTATTCAGAACCACTTATCTGTGCCTCTAGTTGTTCTATTTTAGTTTCTAATGAACTTATTTTAGTTACCAATTCTTTTATACCAGCAGTATTTAATGCTATTAAAGGAGTTTGGTCTATTGTTAATATATTTTCTATATATCCTATTGGTTGGTGTTCTACGCTAACAAATTGTGGTAAACTACCTGTCATCTCTTGTGCAATAAATCCAAAAGAGTTTTCTCTAAATTCATCTGGATTTACATTGTTTCTCCATTTAAATGAACGAGGTTGAATACTATCAATTATATCAAGTGGATTTGGTATATCTTGTATATTACTTTTTAATCTTTCATCAGATAAAGCAGTTGTATTGGCAGTTAATTTACCAGTCACAAGGGCATTACCATAAACTGACATTACACCTGAATCATTTACTTCTCCTATTAAAACTGAACCCGATACACCCGAAACTTGTACTCCATTTAATCCAACTGCAACTTCTTGATTAAATGTACCAAATGTAACAGGTGTATTACTTAAATCTTGTACAAATACATCAACTTCAACTTGCATATAAGGACCAGGATATGTCAAAGGATTTACTGTTTGGGTTGCTTTAACAGAAAGTTCATAATCTATAAACCATGTTAATCTTACTTTATAATCTCCAGCTGCAGCATCTGCTACTGTGGTTTCTATTGTGAAATCATTCCATTCAAACCCATAATCTTCCCAATATTTTATTGCTTGATAATTAGCTCCAGCAGGTTGACCAATGCTTACAAAATCTCCTTTTCTAACTACTAATTCATCACCACCTGTCGTATTTATTGAAGCAACATCAATTGTAACTGCACTACCAGTTGGTGAAAATGCCCCAGCTGATGAACCACCTGTATTTTTTAATAGAACTTCATATTTTAATTTTAAAGTTGATGTCATTTCTGCTTCATCAAAGTATAGATAATAAGAAGGAGAAGCAGTTGGTGCATTAATTTCTATTCTACCTGTGTGGTTATTAGATGACCTATCAGAACTTCCAATTGGTATTATAATTGGTAACCCCCCTCCACCATGTGTATATGCACTACTAGTTGCTTCATTTAATTCTTTATTTGTAGCACCATAAGTTTTTGCACTTGTTCCTATCGTCAATTGACTATAACTCAATGAAGAACCACCATTAAATGATGTATTTAGACCTGAATAAGTTGAATTAGAATTAAATATTAATTCTTCATTAAGTGCAGCGTTACTCGCATCAATATCTCTAGTTGGTGATATATTTGCTAAATCAGCTGAACTTAATGTTACTCTAACAGTTCCATCTGTTTCTTTTAATCTAATAGCCTTATCATTCGGGTCTAACTGTATTACACCAGTAGAATCTACTAAATCCCCACCACTTACACTCCAATTACCTAATGTTGCACCATTTTCAACTCCACCCTTAAATGAAGCAACACCAGCTGCGCTGATTTTAAATTCTTTTGCACCTATAAAACCTGCACCTAAAGTTATTTGACCAGTTGAAGTTCCATAAGTATTATCTGCTAATTCGGTTCCTCTATAAATTGCATTTGAATCAATTGTCCAACCACCAACACTTCCTGCAGTTTTTGCAGCACTATTATTTTGGTAGCCTGAATTATTAGTTAATACTGAAATATTATCTCCACTTTGTAAGGCACTATTTGCATTTGATTGTATAGTAGAAATAGAATCTACACCAATCTGTGCATTACCACCAATAGTTAAAGTACTTCCATCCCAAGTTATACCCTTAGTAGAACCATCTCCGATTGAAAATTTATATCCACTACTATATCCTAAAAAGAAACCAGTACCAGTATTAAATGCAGTTTGTCCACCTTTTATGTTACCACCAGCATTTAATGTTATACCACCACCAGTAATTGTAGTACCTGCTATTAATCCTGTCTGTGCTTGGTTTTGAGCATTTAAGTCTTGAACATTACCTAAACCAACATTAGCAGCAGTTGTCCCTGCTTGTATTGTTGCTGCAGATTGATTATCTACATTACCTAAATTTACATCGTCTTTAGTTGTGTTAGAATTTAATGTATTACCAGTTGTTAAAGTAGTTCCACCAACTTGAACAGTACCAGAGAATGTACCACTTGCACCAGTCAAATCTCCTTTAAAGAAAGCACTACCGTTTGGTTTTATTGTAAAGTTTTTAGAAGCAAGTAATCCTTCATCTAAACTAAATTCTGTACCAGTATTTGTAAACCCATCGCCAGAACCAGTTACATAATTTGTAGATATAATTCGACCAGTTGAAATGTTATCACCATTAATTAAAGTTGAACCTGCAACACCAAAAGATAAATTATCAGTACCATCACCAATTGTATCTGTTGCAGTAAATGAAACTAAACCAGTAAAGTTAATTGCTTGTGTTACTGTACCAAATGAGTTATTAGAATTTGTACCAACTCCTGCACCAGATGAATTTTCTACTGAAGTAAAGGTTGCATACCAATATTTATTTGAGTTACCAGCTTCATAAGTAGGTGTACCCATTTGCCACCCACTTCTCATACCACTCATTACACCAGTACTAAAATTAAATGAAGTTGTACCATCATTAGGACTACTTGGTGCAGTAGCTGAAGTAGTATTATAATGTACCATACCTTGTGCAGTTCTTAAACCAGCATCTCCTTGAGGTCCAGTTCCACCATCTTGTCCATCTTGTCCATCTTCTCCATCTTCTCCATCGTCTCCTTGTATTGATTTACTAAAAGTTTGTATTTTTGTAATAGTTACTTGATTTTCAATATTAATTGCAAATGAAATTTGTGCGGTAGTAGAAGTAATTGAACTTGCATTTGCAAATACCGATGGATTACCAGTTACAGTTTGTGAACCTGCAGTAATATTTGTTGCAGTTGCAGTTACTTTAAATTGTCCACTAGTTGGTGTACTTGTTACACTATTTAATTCAGTTGCACCTTTATAAACTATAATCGAAGTGCCCGAACCAGTGTAGGTTACGGTACCAGTATTTGTAGTTGGAAGTGTATGGGCTTCATTTGTAACAATAACAGTATATGCATCAGCACCAGCATCGCCAGGGTCTCCATCTTGTCCATCTGAACCAGGCTGAACTGCAGTAATTGTAATTGTATCAAATGCTAATTCAGATTGATTTCCTTCTGCTACACCAACTCTAATATCTTTTGGAGTTGAAAAATATGATGAAGGTACTGAAAAATCGAATGTATCGGAGTTTGCTCCACTACCATCTGTATAAGAAGTTTCATCTGTTATACCTTCGCCTGTAAATTTAAAAAATGCATTTGTAAAGTTTTGTGAAGTTGCAGTTAATGTTATTGTACCACTTGGTGATGGTGAACTGCCTGCTGCATTATATGAAATAATGTAGTTTGCAGAAGTTAGTTTTACTGCTTTAAAATCTTCTCCTGCTGAACCATCTTGTCCATCTTGTCCAGCAATACCTTCTTTTGATAATGTAAATGAATATTGTTTATCAAATGTTTTTGATGTGTTATTATCTGTAATTGTAATCGATGCACTACCACTATCTCCACTTATAGATGTTGGAGTAAATTTAGCTTGATTATTTGATTCAAGTGACTCTGATAATATTATATTTGATGTAGTTGCTGAAACGCTATATGTTTTACCAGTTGAACCACTATTATATTGTTCTCCTCCTCTAAAAAATCTAACCTCAAATGCACCATCTGATAAATCACTTGTTACTACCGATTCTGATGTTGCAGAGAATACATGGGCTTCATTAGTTAAAAATACTGTGAAAGCATCAGAACCAGATTGAACTGCAAACACATCTATATTATCAAACACACCTTCATAAGAACCACCTTGTTCTCTTGTTCTTACTTCATAAATAATTGAAGTTCCAGCTGATGGATAACCAGAAGATGATATTACAACTTCAGAAGTAGTTGCGAAATCGTGTATTACTGCTCCACCACTTAAGAATTGGAATTCAGGTGTGTTAAAGTTTTGTGCAGAACCATTAAGTGTAAAGTTTTGATTTGATGGATGTAGATTACCATCACCATCATATACTATTGCGTATTTATCTGATGAAAGAGATACTGCTCTTGCATTTGAACCACTTGCACCATTTACACCATCAACCCCAATTTTAGAAACTGATAAATCAAATCTAACTCTTGAACCAGTTACATAAGTTCCTTCAGAATTTACATAATTAAGAAATGCAGAACCAGTTAATCCATTAGTTACATCAGTAAATTCTGGAATATCATCTACAGTCGATGTTGTAAATAAAGTAATAATATTATCATCAAAAGAGGCAGAACCAACATTAACAGATAATGAATCTATTACAAATTTTCTTGCGTTTATATCACCACCACCTGTTAAACTACTATCATAAGAATACTCATCACCACCTTCTTGAACAATTACCTCCATAGTTTGAGGAGTTTCAAATAAGGCAGAACTTGAATTAATCGTTTGTGTTGATGGTGATACTTTTGTTAAGACAGTTGGAACTGCTTTTTTAGATTTTGTATATGAAACAATCTTTTGAAATGATTGTGATGTAATACCATCTCCAGCAAGATAATCAATTGTTAATGTTAATGAACCACTATCTTTTGTAGTTTCAAATGCTGATATAGAATAATTTGAAGTATTTGGAGTTGTATCTGTTGGAGTTACATTATCACCAATTGAAGATGTTATGTTAAATGTATTTTTTGTTCTATCACCAATTTCATCATCATGTTCAATTTGATTTCCACCAATAAACATTTGTACCGAACCACTTGATGGTATTAAATCTCCTAAAATTTCACCAGTTGATTTTGCTGGAAAAGATGTTGATTCATTTGTTAAAACAATAGAAACTGCATCAAAATTTATTACCTTAGATAATGTTATTTCATCTGTTTGTTCGTTTCCAAAAATATCTGAACCAGTAAATTCATATGTTACTTCCTCAAATGAATTAGATTCAAATGAGTTAGATGAAAATTGAGTTGCAGAGATAGTATAAGTATCTATTCCATTTACTGTATCTACAAATGTTAACGCTGGTTTATTACTACCACTATTAACAGTTATAGGAGTTACTAAAGATGCTAAGTTTTTTCTCTGTGCTCTTACAGTTATACTTTGTCCACTTGGTTTTGGTGAAAGAGTTGTTGGTTCGTATATAAATTGATTTGCATTAGAAGTTACTATAAGTTGAGGTGCATTATCACCATCTTCTAATCTATATACAGTTTCAAATTCTTCTAATCCATCTAGTGAAGCAGTATAAATAATAGAACCAACTACAACATCATCTTCACTACCACTAAAGTTTGCTATTGTAATTATAGAACCTGCTGGAGTAATACTTGTTAAACCACCAGGATAATCACCACCATAAGAACTTGGGTCTATATAATTACCATCTTCATCAAATGCAGCAGATGCGTAAGTTGTTGTGCCTGTAAGGTTTTGTTGTGATGTTTTAAATTGTATTTGTTGAAATGGTGGATTACCTATTGAACCACTTGAAAATCTAAATGCGTTTCTATCTGATTCAAAAGTAAATAATTTACCACTCGTTGGAAAATCGTTACCACCATCAAATTCTTTTGTTGCTTTTACTTCTACTGGTATAAAATTATTATTTATATCATAAAACTCAAATCTAAAATCAAAAGTTTCAGTTGCAGTTTTTCTCGGTATATCTTGTATGATTGTAAACTCATCTGGTGAGAATGAAGTATCTTGTGCGTTTCTTAAAGATATATTTGATATGTACCAATCATCTCCTTGAACTTCAAAAACTAATTTTGCACTACCTGAATTTTGTAATATTATATTTTGTGATATATCTTGTCTTGATTGGTAAATTGCAGAACCACTTACTGTTAAAAAATCTTGTGTAAAGTTTGATGCACTAAAAAATGCTCTTATAGATTTATTTGAATCATCTATTGAACCACTTAAAAGAGTTTTGAATTCTAATGTATATTCAACATCTTTTGATACATTTATTGATTGAGAAGTTATTAATTGTTGTACACTACCACTATCATTATTGTAATCTATTTTTGCAGCTCTAAATAGCTGAGAAGAATCAACTGTTATTGGATGGTCACTATTTGAAGTTTCCCAATATGTAGAAAGGTTATCGGTTGATAATCTTCCATAAAATACTTCTGTATCTGTTGTAGTTGTTACATCTCTTAGTAATTCTTGAGATTCTAATTTCGCTTCTTGTACAAATTGGAAATCACCAACTGCGTTTCTTGATTTTCTAAATATCTTTACTCTTGCAACATCACCAACAAATGTTTTTAGTTGTGTAATATCAATCTTTGCAAAAGAACCTGTAATAGCAGTTTCACTTGTTGTTTCGTTTTCTATATCTTGATATGATACTGAAAATGCCTCATCAGAAATATTTTGTACTAAACTTGAACTAACATATGGAATATCAATTATTACATCTGTATCATTTAGAACTTCTATAATTGTTGCACTAAGTACTGATTGTGTAGCTGGAGTTTGATTTGGAAATTGAGATGCCGTGTATATAGAACCAGTTTCATTATTGTAAACATCTCCATTACCATCTTTAGTTATAGTAATATTTATAACATTTTCATCAACATCACTATCCCAACTACCTGATGTTCTTTGTAATAAATAATTTGTACCCGCTCTCCACTCTGATAAGTTTTGACCTAATGGTGGTTGTAAAGGAAATCCATTTACACTACCAGTATCTGTTGTATCATTTATTGTTTTACTAAATACTGGTTTTACTATTTCTGAAATCGTTACTAATGGTCTTTTATAAAATCTTACAATTGTTTCATTTGCAATATTTTTATTTATTTGTATTTGTCGTTCCCATTTGACATTATATACACCCTTCCATTCTTGGGGTATATCAACAACTGCATTCTCCTCTCCTAAAACACTTTTTAATTCACCTAAAATTGTAATTTTTCCAATACCAATTGGTGTATCATCATACACATGAACAGAAACTAATGTAGAGTTTCCTTCATAATAATCAGGTGCACCCTTTCCTGGCTCAAAATATATTGGATTTCCTTCAACATCAAGTATTTCTATTTTTACCTCTGTTGTTTCTTTTAAAAATTCAGAACCTTCAATTAAAAATCCATTTTTTCCACCTGTTAAAGTTTCGCTTAATTCTGTAATTCTAAAATATTCAGAGGTAGACAAAGTATCATTTTCGAACACTTGAAAGTTCGTTAGATTTTGGAATGGTGCAAATGATTTTATTATTGCCATAAAGATTTTCTAATTTCTTTATATAAATATCTTCAAATAATATTTATAAATATATATTATATAGAATTATATAGATTATGGGAAAATATACTACGATACAAGTTAAAAGGGAATTATATAAGGAATTACACGATTACTGTTGTGAGAATGGATATACCAAAAGTGGATTGATAGAAAGATTGATTAAACAAAGAATTAATCAACCAAAGCCAAGTAATGTATTAAGGGTTAAAACTTAACTTGGGAAAATCCTTTTTCTTTTTTAATCTCTATAAGACCATCTACAACATCTCTCATCGAGTCAATGTGTGAAATCACCATAACGAAATCAAACTGAGTTTTAAGGTATGTAAACAACATAAATAAAGATTGTAGGTTCTCACTATCCAATGTACCAAATCCTTCATCTATAACAAGGAAATTTGGTCTTGGAAGGTTACATACGTTGATTAGAGCAACTCTGATTGCCAAACCACTAATAAACCTTTCCATACCACTACACATTTCCAAACTCCATCTTTGGTCACCATACACAAGATATGCATTAATGTTCTTACCATCCATTTCAAGTTGCATTCCAAACTCTACAATTTGCGCAAGGATATTATTTACCTCACCTTCAATCATCGGTAATGATTTTTCAATCAACTCATAAGATACACCATCTTTTGAAAGTGCATTTAAGTAAAAATCAAATAACTTAGATTGTTCTTCTAAATTTTTTACTTCTTGTATTCTATCTTCGATTGTTTCTTTTTGATTTTGTAATGCTGATACTTTACCATTTAATTTAAGAATATTTGAGTTTACATCTTTTAATTCATCTTTTACAAGATTTAGTTTTTCTCGTACTCCTTTGATTTCATTTCTTATTTCTTTATTCTTAATAATCTGTTCTTCGTTCTTATAATATTCATTTATAAGTTGGTCTTGCTGGGTAATCTGTTGTGAATTTCGTAATTCTTCAGTTTCAATTGTTGATAACTTGTTAATAAGTTGAGATATCTCTCTATCTATCTTATCTTCTTTTTCTTTTGCTTCTTGGAAATTACTCCATTCTTTTTCGTAATCTTTTAAAGAATCTATTTCAATATTTAAATTTAACTTTTGCTTTTCAAACTCTTGTAGAGTTTCTTCATTTTCTTTTATTTTAGTATTAACTTCATCTTTTGTTTCTAAAATAGATTTAGAATTTTCCATACAAACATCACAATCTTCATTATATTTGTGAGAATCTAAATGGTCTTTTCTTTCGTATAATGTTTCTAGTTTAATAGAAATTTTTTGAATTTCTAAATCATTGTTAGATAAATCTTTTTTAAATATTTTTAATTTTGTAATTCCTTCTTCTAAATCTTCTTCATCAAATTTATCTAAGATTTCTTCTAATTGAATTTGTAATTCTTCTCTATGAGTAATCCTATCTTGTATAGAACTTTTCGAGGTTTCAATATCTCCTTTTTTATTTTCGAGGATTCCTAATCTCTTTTCTAATTCTTCGATTGAAACTCCACTATCAGCATTCAACTTAACGATTTTCTCGTTTAGGGATATAATCTTTTTGTTTAAAAGTTCTTCTTCTTCTTTTAATGCTTTTTGACTTAATTCTATTAATTTATATTCATTTTTGTTTTCTTTTAAATCAGTGTCGATGTCCGCTAATTTTTGTGTAAAATCATCAGACTTGAATTTTCTGATAAGTGTTGCATTATCCCTATTTTCATCACTTGCCTTTTGATATAATTTATCAAAGATATCTACTCCAATAAATTGAGAAAGAATTTCTTTTCTTTCCGATTGTGATTTATCAATAAATAAAGCATTATTTCCTTGTAGTGAAAGTGTTGTTAGTACAAAATCCTCAAACTTACCTAAATACTTTTCAATGTTCTTGTTAGTTTCTCTTCGTTGTTCTCCATTGAGTGATTCTATAACTCCACCAGTTTCTCTCCAAAAAGATACATCTACTTTAAGATTGGTTTGCTTTCTTGTCCACTTAGCACGTCTTTCAATAAAGTAATTTATTCCATCTATCTCAAAGTTAAACTTACAATAAAAGTTATCCCTACGATTATTTAAAATGTTTTTAGATGAGGTTGTACGAGAAGTTTTATCATAGATACAGAAAGATAAAGCATCCCACATAGAAGATTTACCTGATGCGTTGGGAGCAAAGATACCCATAATACCTTGTGCTTTATCAAATCGAACTAAATTATTTTCTCCATATGAAAACATATTAGAGAATTCAAAAGTTTTTGGTGTCCACAGAATATTACCCATTGAATCTGAATCATCTATCTGTGAATTTAATTCTGAATTTATTTCTTGTATCTTATCTAATTCTTCGTTTTCTAATAGATACTGTCTTTCTAAGTAATCTCGAATGAGTGAGTTTTGAAATGTTTCATTTTTAACATCACCAACAATGTTTTTATTTACCTTTTGATTTGTTTTTAATTGTCCGATTGTATCGGTTCTCGTTACAGTAACTTCAGCAACTTTGAATAACTTTTTTAGTTCAGTTATTCTTCTTTTCATATCAGAAGCTTCTGTTCTTGTGAATCTCAATCTTAATCTTGGATACTTTGGAAGTTTAGTACCAACTTCATCATACACCCATTGAGGTATCTTACCATTTACTACATCAACTGTTAAGAATCCATAATCATTGTGTATATGATGTTCAGTAAAGGTTCGAGTGGGAATATCCCATAATAAGTAACCATGATTTTCGAGTAGTTCTCCATGATTCTGTTGAATCATTGAACCTGCGTAGGCAACCCACTCGTATCCTTTACCAAATGTTTGTCTCTTGTGAATATCACCTAACATTGCCATATCGAATCCATCAAACATATCCACTTGGAATGAATTAGAGGAAACTGTATATCCAATATCAGTTTGTGCTTTGTTTACTGGTCCATGAAATAAACAGATTGTATTTTCTCCATTTACATCTTTTCCTTTTGGCCAGTTTTCTTTATCATCTAAAATAGAATACACACAGAAAGTAAGATTATGGATATTATAAACACCAGTATCTTTTAAGTAATGTATTCTTGGATTATTTAAATTCTCAACGATGGGTGATAAAACATCCAATCTATGTGAATTGTTTAAATTACAATCGTGATTACCTGTAATTATTATAGTTTCTCTTAATTTAGAACATTCTGTTAGAAACCATGAAATTTCTTTTATTAACTCTGGTGACATCTCTGTTTTAGCATGTGCAATATCACCAGCGATATAAATAACCGAATCTTCTATTTTATCTTGTTTAACTTGTTTTAAAAACTTTTTGAATACTAAACGATATTCTTTATGTCTTTGGAGATTTCTAATATGCAAATCTGCCAAATGATAAACCTTATTTATAATCATAAAATTGTTTTATATTTTGGTTGAATATAATTTTTTTTACTAAATGTAAATTTTTGTTTCATCAACTTATTATAATTGTTTTGGATTTTATTCCAATTATTTGTATAATATTTTCGTAGTTCTTCCTTAGACATTTTATTTATAATATCTAAATTAGATTTAAATTGTTCAATTATTTCTCTTCTTGAGTTTTTTTCAGTTGTATCAAATAAATCAGATGCCAACCAAAATCCATGTCTTTTTAAATATCTACGAGTTCCATGTGCACATAGATAAAGTGGTATATTAAATGATGCAAAAGGATTCCAACTTTTTTCACTTAAGTGTATTTCTATATTATCAGTATCAATCATTAGTTGTGTTTCTAATATACAAGAAACATAACTATTCATACAATATGGTAATGGTGGTATGTCTGGATTTACTCCACCATGAGAGCTTTTTTTAAGTGGTGTATCTAATATTTTTGGTATATATTGTTTTTTCCATTTTAATAAATCCGAAGATAACTCATCATCTGAATAATTGCTTGTAAATGCACTATATGCAAGATATGAATCCTTATCTAAACCTATATTATGTATATGCTTAAATACTTCAAATCTTTCTTTTTTATCCACACCAACAAACATATTTAATTTTTTTTCTCTTATGTTATCAAAAAATGGAATGTGAATAGTATCAAGATTTTTATAAAAATCTGTGTGTGGTATTCTATATCTGTAATAGTTGAAAACCTTTGTTGAATCCTTTAAATAAAATTTATTAGAGTGAAATGTAAAATATTTAGTATCCATAAAACATTGATAATTATCATCATCTATGAAAACAAATTTAACTTTATATTTTTCTGCTAATTTAATTATTTCATTATCAGGTTGTTCTTGGTAATTTAAATATTGAAAATCACAAACAATCCAATCATTTGGTTTTGGTTTTATTTCTTGTATATGTGATTCTAATAATTTAAAATAATCATTGTTTGGTGGTTGTTCTTCAAAAATGTATTTATCTTCAATAGAAACACTATTATCAAACTTATGAAATTTAACTTCTTGAGTTTCTGTTTCAAAATCTATAACATCATACCATGCAGCGTATGAACCTTTTCCAATATGATGTGGTATTACATGAATCATAATCCTTTTAATTTTTGTAATATGATATCTTCAAAACCAGTCTCTTTTGTTTGTTTTAGTTTTTCGTTTACTTCTTTAAAACCCATTTCAGATGCATCTTTATCTGATGGAATTATGTTTTTTGTACTAATGCCTTGATTACTAAATTGCATAGTATATCTTAATGCTTCTTGTTGTGCGTCTTCATCTAATAAAATATTAATACTACTTACTCCATTTTTAAGTATCGCATCGGATAATTTTTTTGGTATGAATTTTCCTAGTATTGGTATTGCGTTTCGTTTAACTGTCAATGCATCAAATACACCTTCTACTAATGTTATTGGTTCATTCCAATTTATTTGGTTTTCGAACATGATAACATTTTTCGAAACTGGTGGATTTTTGTATTTAAATTTCTCCTCACTAAATACAGACCTCGCGATGAAGTAATTGAGTCTGTTATCTCTATCATAAGAAGGAATAATAATACGATTGGCATAATGACCAGAATCACAATAACCGATATTATATCTTCTAATATCTTCTTTAGTAATTCCTCGTTCGTCTGCATATTTTAATGCCTTTCTATATAAAGGGTTAACTTTACCCTTTGGTATCTTTAAAAGTGACTGAAACTCGTTAGGTAACCTCAATTCTACCTTTTCATCTTCGGTATCTTTAGAATAAACTACATAATCATCTCCATAGATTTCATATATTTTCTTTAATTTGCGAGAATCTACATGAAGTCGTTTTAATAACCTCTGTATCTTTCTTCCTTTTGCATCACAAACCCAACAATGCCAATATTGATTTATCAAATTAACTTGTAACTTTTTCTTATGATGATGACAGAAAGGACAATAGTGAGCCTGTTCATCTCCTTTCATGGATGTACCTACACCCAATACCTCATCTAATATTGTTATAACTTGTTGTTTATCGTGTTGTGAAAGCATGGTTACTACTTAAAACTATACAAATATACGAAAAATAATTTAAATATCCAAATCTTTTCTAAAAAATTTGCCTAATATATTATCATTTAACGATAATTTATCTTCTAAAACCTTATTTTGAAACAATTCTTCTACTTCATAATAAGTTAATGATTTTGGTGTTTTACAAAATCTAAGTATTTTTAACTCCAAACTATCATTTATTTTATCTCGATTACCATCTAATTTTGCAGCCTCGTGTTCATGAAACCATAATTGTACTGATGGATTTGAAGAACGATAATCTATCCATTTGGATTCTTTGATTACCTTTCGTTTTCTTTTATACCCTTTTAGTGGTGGTAGTGTTCTTTTTGCATATAAAGATTTTTTCCCTATATAGTATTGACCTGTTTGGTGATTTGTTATTTTGTATATAAATCCGATAGTCCCCTCGGGCATATCAGAAATTTCTGTTATTGTTCTACCTTGGTAATTCCATGCCATAGTTAAGAATTTTAAAATCATTTTCGTACCTTTCTTTTACCCAATCTATCATCCAATCTTCTGTGTAATATATTTTACTATAATACTGTTCTTGATTTAAATTTGGATGTCTATCATATATTGGATTTCGGTTAAGATGCGGAATTTTTTCTGAATATTTTAATTTTTGTAAAATTTGATTACAATCAGTATCATAGTTTTCATATCTTCCTATGAATGAAACTTTTTTATTTTTTGTTTTTCCCGCCTCAATAAAGTAACTTTGAGGTAACAACCAAACATTTGTTTCGTCAATATTTTTTAGATAAAAGCTAAAATCGTGTTTGGTATTTCCTTTTCTATACTCATCTTCAAAAGCACTACATATTCGAGTAAATGGATTTCTTACTATTGTAAAAATATAGTAAGAGGAATCAGCATCTAACATTCTTAAAGAATCGTGCACCGAAACTTGTTCGGTATTTTTATCTTTTAATAAAATGTTTGTTAATGATGTTCCACCAGTTTTTGGTATATGAACGAATGCCCATTTTGAGTAATGGTTTATAAGTAAACTCAAATTAGAGAATTTATAGTTTTACAGAATCAGAATATTTCTTTAAATTAAGCTTTCCACCTCTGGCTTTGTTAAGTTGCTTTTCATTTTTTTGCAAACCAGAAACTTCGTAATCGCCAGCTGATAAAGGTGTTTTATCTTTGTTAGATTTTCCTAATTTAGAAAACTCAGATTTATTATATAATTCTTCAAGTGAAGCCATATCTTATTCCTCTTCGTCTATTTCTATTGTTTTAATAAGTAAATGTTCTGAAACATCTTCGTCTCCTTCTTTTAGTCTTTCAACTAATCCTTCATCGTCCCAAAATATATTTACATCTCCTTCAAGTTTTTCGTTGATTATATCAATTGAAACATTTTCATCTATAATGTTTCCATCAATATCACAAATATTATATTGTAATGCCATAATTTTTACTCCTCTATTATTGGTTTTATTATTCTAATATCTTCACAACCTGCTTCACCTTTTTCTTCTAAAAGTGCAGAAAAGATATCTGTATCATCTTCGTAACTATCATAAATAAAGTAATTGAATTCTTCTGATGCAAAATACTCTTGTATTTGTTCATCAGTTAACTCTAGGTTATCTTCTACTACTTCTTTATTCACTTTTAAAATTTGATAAGCCATAATATTATCTTTGTTTTTATATAAATATAACAAATTTTAGTTATACATCAAATCTTACTATAAAATTTACATCGTAGTCTGGTAAATTCTTTATTGGTTTTGGTAGTTTAGCAACGGCTACCATATCTCCACTTTTATCATATAATCCAATTGTACTAATATATGTTGATAAATATGAACCAGTTGTATCTACTGATGCAGATGCATAATAATCATCCCAACTACCACTTATTGTTGAGTTAAAAGAACCAGAGAAAAATTCTCTTCGTTTTATATCACTATACTCTTTTATTTTTCTTGTTCTTGCCGAAGAAACATTTGGTATTGCAGTAGTTGTAAAATCATATGAACCACTTAATTGTGATTCAACTGCCGATGGGTTTTGAGAATAGTTAAACTCTCCTGCTTTTGCAGTAAGTAAAACTTCTTGTTCTGTTATTGTTTCAGTTGAACGATACTCTAAACTATATGAAACTAAACTTGTAACATCTGATAAAACTATTAATCCATCTGAATAAAATATATTTCCATATCTTGCCTCATCGATATCCAAACCATCAAAATCTAAAGGTTCAGCTGTCAATAAAATACCTGTATTAAAATCAAGTTGAGTAATTGTAACATCTTTGGTTTCTACTCCAAATGTTAATACTGAGTTACCTGTATTAAAATCGATACTTGTTATGGTACCAGTAAAATTCTGGTCATCTGCATCAGTAATTGTTATAACACCAGTATTAAAATCAAGTTCTGTTAAGGTGTATCGTGGTGTTAGAGATGCTATATTTCCTTCACCAGTATCTCTGTAAACAGTTGATGTATCTATATCTGTTAAAAGTACACTACCTTTTTTAATTCCTAATCCTTTTTTATTTTGTGGAATTGTAATAACTCTAATTTGACCACCAATAATTCTTTCTTGTGAAATTTGTCCTAAATTACCATAATTACCATAGGTGGTAAATATATTACCATCATTTCTATAATATTTAGATTTTATAGATGCATATAAAGAATGATTAGAAACACCATTTGTAGTTGCCTCTGAACCAGAATCGTATGCACTACCACTAGATAAAGCACCAATATAAATTGGATTAGTTGCATCTGTTTGTATAAACTTTTTGTGAACTTTAAAAGTTCTTTGATTTATACTCGATTTAGGTATTGGTTTTAACATGATAGTATTGCTCCTCTATATAAATATATTAAAACAAAAAACCCCACTCGAAGTGGGGTTCTTATTAAAGTTTAATAATTTTAGAAATCAAGTTTTACTTTGATTAATACTTCTTTATCAAATGATTTAGCGATTGGTTGTGATGTTTTAGCCACTGCTAATATTTCGTTTGAATCACTATATAATCCAATAGTTGTAATAAATGTTTTTGGGTCTTTTTCAAAAGATGATTCAGCAAATGAATTATCTGAACCACTTACAAATGTTGGGTTATTTGAGAAGTTAAATTCTCTATTCGTTGCTCTTACAAAATAGTGTGATGTAGAAACATTTTCTGTTCTTCTTGCTTCAAAATCTCCTCCACCTGAAATTGCACTTTCTAATAAGAAATGATTTTTTGCTTCTGATGCAATTCCATATGATAACGATTGTGATACTGCACCTGCTGCATTTCTTGGAAATGTTTTTAGTTCATCTTGAATAGCCTTTGGGTTGAGAATTATAATTCCTTGGTCTGGATAAAATTTACCAAATCCTTGTCCTTGTGCATCGGAACCACTTGCATATTTTGATTCAATTGTTGCTTCGTTTTCTGAACCTAAGTTTAGTGAACCCTTTACTACATCAAATACTCTACCTGCTTTTCCAACTGTATCTGAAAATTTCTTTCCACTATCATCAATGAATGTAAATGAACCACTTTCTCCATTTAATGTTAATGACCAGTTTCCTGCATCCATTTTCTCTTTGTATCTTGCTCTTGATAAGTTAATAACAAAGATATCATCTATTTCTTGAGTTGAACCAGAAATGTTAGGAACTACAAATTTAGTATCATCTTGGTCTAAAAGAATTGATTTATATTGTGCGTAAGTTGCTTTAGTTGCTAAAGTAGATGTATCATCATTTGCAAGTGATACTGAACCACTACCAAATTTATGTCCATATGCAACTGCAAATTGTACATTATCATTAGCTGCAGTATCATATACATTTACATAATAATTTGAACTATTTGCTGAAGCTTGTGTAGATGAAGTAAAAAATGTAGTTAAGGAACCAGTATCTCCACTCCAAAGACCAGTAGTTACAACTTGTACTTTTCCACTTACTTGGTCAAATTCTCCAAATCTTTTATATATACCATTTGAAATTGAACCACCAGTTGCACCTAGTTTATCACCACCTGAAAGATATTGGTTGATAATCGTTGATAATTGTTCTGAAGTAAGACTACCACCACTGGCATCTAAATAATTTGCCAACTCTTGTGTCAAATTTACTCCTGCTTGTCCTTGTATTTGTGCCATTTTATTATTTCCTCTTTAAATTATGATACATATGTTATTGTTACTGGTATCGTTGCTGAACCTCCAGTTTCATTACCATATACTGTAATTGTTGTTGCAATTGTAGCAGTTATATTTGGATTAGGTATAAATGTAAATGTTAATCCTGTCTCTATTGCTGCTGTTGCAGTTATTTCATCTCCTAAGAATGTTGGTACTGAACTTGCAACACCCGATAAACCTGCTCCAACAATACTACCTGCATTTTTATTTGATAAAACTACGGTATATCCACTTTGTGTATTTCCACTTGGTGATGTAGTTGGTGTAAGGGAAACTTGACCTGAATTCTGATTTACAGAAATAGATGGTACACCAAATTCTACCTTTGGAATTTTTGTAGTACCCTTTGGAAGAGTAACTAATTTATATCTTAAAATTTGCGTTTCATCTGGCGATGCTTCAGTTATTGGTATTGCTTTAATTGCTGCATCATAGTATGCTGAACCTTTTGGGTGTGCCGGTTCGTATAATGTGTAATCAATCTCATCATCACCTAAAGCGAACTTGGTGATATTAAGACCTTCACCCGATGCAAGTTTCTCTCTACCTTTTTTAGTAAGAATTGCATCTACTGTTATTTCTGTATTATCTAAATATGCCATAGTTTTTTCCCTATTATGTTACAATATATAAATATAACGATTTATATTTTTAATAATTTTTATTACCTATAAATACTATTCTACCTCTAAAATTGGCTCTCCACTACCTCTACCACTATCAGAAACTTTTAATGTATTTGGGTTTGTAGTAAATGATTGAACTGGTGAACTACCATCTAATGTAGTTGCTGCAGTTTGTTTTGAACCATTAAAGAATGAATTTTCTAGACCAGTTGTTAAATCACCAGTGGTTATATAATGTGTTGGAAATGCACCATTTAATGGAGTTACCTCTACAATATTACCACCTACAACTGAGCCAGATGTTTCATTTCCATCAGAGCCAGTAAATGGTAAAATATTTACTTTATGTCTAAACTTAGTTACTGTTTCCAATTCTGTATATAAAGATGCTGAATTTAATAATTTTGGTACATTAACTGTATATGATTCTTTAATTAAAAATACTTTAGCTCTTTCTCTAACAAAGTTATTGTTTTTATCTAATTTTGTAATAATTGTATGTGAACCACTACCATATAAACCAAAGCCAGCTACTGTTAATGAGTCTGGTTCCATTCCTATTTGTTCATATGCAGTTGAATCATACTCACCTTGTACTGATTGAGATATTGTTGCTTCGATTGTAATATCAAATCCTGCCATATCTGAACCAGAGTTTCTAGTAATATCACCAGTAGTAACATAATTATCTGATGCTGAAATTATGCTTTCGTAGGTATCGTTTGTTCCTACCAAACTACTACTTACTACATTTTGTATTTCAACTTCATATGAATCCTTTGAACCACTTAAGAACACTTCTTCTTTTAAATCAAGTTCAACTAAGTAATCATCTTTTGATGATGTTACAACTAAATTATCTTGAATACCAATTGAAGTTTCATATTGTTTATTTTCTGCAGTAGGTTTTGTTCTTTTAATTTTACTTCTCTCTAGCATGTGAGGTTCTATCAATAAACCAGTTGTAACTTTGGCTCTTGCAGGTACAAGAGATTCTAAAAGTTTAAATAAGGATTTATCAATATACTTTACTAATTGAATATATTCAGAGAAGTTTACATTATATCTACTAAAATAGTAATTTCTAAAATTATTTAATGATGAATAACTATCTTCATAATAATCACTTGGGTCACCGATTAAATCATCTATACTAAAATCTCCTATTGTTTTTACAATGTCAAGATTTAATTCTTTTGCTGGTGAGAAGAATAATCCTAATTTATCCGAGTCTAATGGTGATTGGTCATATGATTTTTTAGTTGCTCTACTTCTGTAATTTAAATCTGATTCTAAAGTTTGTGTTTCAAACCTAATTTTATCACCAACACTTAAACCAACACTTGGTACATTTGATGTATTTTTTCTATCATAAAATGTAAATCCATATGGATATGAAGCAGATGGGAAATTAGATGCAGTTATAAAGTTTGCATAAGTTGTTATTGGGGAAACACTTTCTAATGAACCTGATAATGAACTTAATCCATCCGAAACCATAGATGCTGAAACAAGTGTGTTTCTCCAATTACTACCAGTTGAATCTAAATTTCGTGGATGTTCAAAATCAACTCTTAATAATAAATCTTCAGTTGAGGAAGATGAATGGTTACCATCTATTGCATCTCCATTCAATGCATGATTATCAATTCTTGATTGTGATAGTGGAGTTTTCCATAATCTAATTTCATCTACTGAACCAGTAAATGAACTACCACTAACACCCAAACCACCAATTAATAATTCTGTACCGGTATCCCAACTATGATTTGTAAGTGTAAGTGATGCACTTACTTGATTTCTAATTCTTTCTTGGAATCCTTCTTTTGCAAATACTTCAAATGTGGTAGATGAACCAGATGTTTTATTTACAACTATCTGTGTATAATCTTGATTAAAATAAGGAAATTGGTCTGTTGATTCTGAATAGTAAGTTGAACCAGATAATACATTTAATTGTAATTTTGCATCTGAACCCGATATGTAATTTAAATCTAAACTCCAACCACTACTTGAAAGTAATGTTTGAGATTGTTTTGTATTAGTTTCAACTCTTACTTCAACAGAACTTGGATACAAAGAACCAGTATATGCTTTCCAAGGAATAATAAGTTGTTGAGAACCAGAAATATTTAATGCAGATGTTGTATCATCGTATGTATATTTAACTAATCTTGAAGTGGTGTTATCTTTTGGTCCACCAAATTCCATTATTGTTAACATAGAATTTGGAATTCCATATATCGATAATGCTGCATGAATTGCCCTCTTAGTACCTTTGTGTTTATATAGATAAGGTAAGTTATTTAAAATTCTTCTCCATGTTTCTTGTTGTCTATCTTTACCTGACATTGTAGAAACTTGAGTACCATCTGAATGTTCACCAAATGCATATTCCCAAAGAGTTTCAGATGATATTCCTAAATCAGCATCCCAACCAAGTGAACTTAACATTTCATACATTAAATCACTTATAATTCCATCTTTAAATTTATTTTCAGCTTTTTTAGATTTTGATAATCTATTAATATAGTGATATAAAATATCAAAATGCTGTCCAATCATATCAAAGAATAAAACAAACTCTTGTCCTTTATCATCTTCTTGTATATGAATAGGCAAATTATTTACTAATCTTTCTGTATTATTTCTATCATATAAAGATGCAGTTGCATAAGTATCGTTATACCAATTAATTGCATCAGAGCCAGTTGGATTTAATAAACTACCAGTATTAGTAAGTTTAATATCACCAACAACACTTCCACTTTTTGGATATTGTAATGAACCACTTACTGTATAAAGATGTTTTTCAAATGCATCGAAGTTTTGTTTAATTTCTGATATCTTTCCAAGTATTCTTTTTTGTTCGTTTTGACTTGAAACTGAGCCTGCAGAACCAGTTGCAGTTGCTAGTAACTCGTGTTTACTTCTATATGATTCTAATAACTTGATTTTGTAATAGAAGTTTGCAACTCTTTCTTTTGCAGATGAATATTTTACAAAATTACCCCATTGTATTGCACTACCCGATGTATATTCTAACTGAAGTGTATCTAATGAAAATCCACTACCTGATACAAATTCTTGTATTACTGATTCTGATGATGTCGAACCACTTGCAACCAATTCATCATAAATTTGATAACCAATATCATCGTTTAACTCTAAACTTAAATTTGGTGTTAGAGGAATACAATTTGTAGTTACATCATCTATAATTGTTATCTGGTCTATTAATGGTATAGATTGAATTTTAGAAATCCATATCTTATCATTTACATCGATTGCACCATCTAGTGGTTCGTATAGTTTTAAAACAATGGATTTAGATTCTTTTATCTTTTTTCTTTCATTTGTATCGTTTATAAATTCGTACTCTGAAAATGTTTCTGTATCAATACCATAAGTTGATATTAATTTATTATCACCTTCTCCAAGATGTAAATAATGAGTTAAAAGAGTTGATGTGCTTTCATCAAAGGTTGAATAATCAAAACAATATTCAAACGCTTTTCTAATATCACCAATAACATCTCCCCTTCTTAAAGTTAAATCTCCTTTATCAAAAGTAATTGTTATCTTTTCTACTTTACCAGAAGTTAATTCATCTCCTTGTGCATTAAATGGTATTAAGAATAATTGGAATTGTAATATGTTATCATCTTCATCAAACTGTCTTTTCGCAGCTCTTAAAACATCTTCAACTGTAAATCTTGCATTGCCTGTTTTAGAAAACTGTCCTAAAAAGAAATCTTTTTCTGCTTGTGGGTTATACTTTCCAGCGTAAACTCTAATATAATCTGTATTAATAGATTGCCAACTAATATCAAATGGAACATTAAATTCTTTGAAATCTGCACCTTTAATACTCTGTGGATAGTTTATGTTTGTAATATCCGGTCCTGGTAAATATTCTTTACTCTCAACTATAATACTAACCTTTTCAATATCACCAACACCTGCTTTATTTATTGGTTGTAGGTACAAGGTATATGAACCAACACCATTTGAAAAATCGTTACTACTTAAAGTAATACTACCATTTGGTCCAATTTCTCTTTTTAATTTTCCTAATGAGTATTCAACAATATCAGCATTGACAGTTTTGTAAACTATTTTTAATGGGTTTTTATCATTGATATTATACTTGAATTGATTTGAACTTACATTTAAAAGAGGTATAGATGGTGGTTTTACTCGTGGTATTTTTATTGCATCTACGATTATATTTGTAGTACCTTCTTGTAATTCAATTTTGTAATCAATATTAGTTACAACTTTTTTTGCTCTATTGTTTGGAGTATCAAATGTATAAGTTACTGTATGTGTTGTATCATCTATACCAACACCAAAAAACTCAATAAATAATGGTGTATCTGATGAGTTTCGTGAAAGTTGTAATTCTACCTCGTCATCTGTAAGTAAAAAATCACTTTGACCAGTTGATGTTTTATATCTTATTATATCATTTGAAGATACATTAGATGTGATTAAAACATTAGTACCAACTGATGATGGGTCTATTCTTATACCATCACTCTCAAGATTAAAACTCAGTTCTACTAATCTATTTTCTAATAAATTTCTATAATCAAGTTCGAATGTTTTAAATGGTTTTCCATTTTTTAATACTTGAAATTCATAATAAGAATATTTAACACTACCAATTTCTAAAGGTCTTAAAGTTTCTAAATCATTTAATCTTCTTTCATTTAATTCAATTTCAAAATTTTCAACTGGTACAATTGGTTTAAGATTTTTTAAAAAACTTTTTTGTACTGCAGCAATTTTGTATGTATCATTTGATTTAAAGTTTTCACTTGCTCTAACTGTAAATGTTTTACCACTTAACAATTCTTTCGCAGAATAATTAAATGTAGCAGTAGTTCTTTGTTGTGAATCATTACCATCAATGATTATTTGCGATTCTCTATTTGATTTAACAACAACTGTTAAGTTTGGACTTAACGAAAGTGGATTTTCTATATTTGTTGAATATATACAACTTGTATTATCGGCAACAGTTGCTAATGGATTGTAATTTAACGCTGACCTATCCATACAACCTTTATTGATAGGCAATACCAAGTTATTAATATTTAAATTGTTTATTGGTAATTGACCGGCTTTAGGTACTAAATTATTTGTCAATATGGTAGTACCAACTCCACTTGTATCAAAGACAGCTATGTTGTCAACAATCTTTTTTGGAGTTGTACCACTAGTTGAATTTGTAGACAATAAAGTTTCGTTATTATCTGCCATTAGTAATCACTCCTTTCTGTTATGTTTAATAGTATTTCTTCTCTTGATATTATATCTCTATCATTAGCAACGCTAACTGTATCTTGGTTCGAATAAATTGGTTTAATTCTTCCACTACCAATTATAGTATCACCTGCTCCTAAATCATTTATAATACATTGACCAGTTTTATTGACTGTTAAATAGTGTGCCCCATGTATGCTATCTTCTTGTGCACAAATAGTAATTTGTTCTCCAGGTCTAATTTGACTTGAATTTTTAGGGCTTCCACTTGCATCTATATAACTTACATTCCCAATTTGTCCAACTCCTAAGTTTATTTCACCATTAAATAAGTTTTGCTGATTCCAATCATTTCGTATTATATAAAAATATGTATTAACGGCTACTGATAATTTAGGAACTTCTCTTACATCTCCATTCAATACATTTAAGCTTCCTTTTTCTTGATTTACTGAGAATGAATCATATTCAACTCCATTAATAGTTTGTAAAATACCACTCCCATCTCTATACTGAAATGATGCTATATCAGACCATATATAGTAATTTTTCTTTTCTTGTTGTGTTGGATATTGACAACTACCATCATCTTCAGTTGCCTTAGGGTCATAGTTTAAAGCTGCTGAATCAGTACAACCTTTTATTGTAATTCTAGTTGCATACAAACAACTACCATCGTCTGTTGTTGCAGTTTCATTGTAATTTGTTGCTTTAGGGTCTGTACAACCTCTAACTACTACCTCTGGTTCTGTTGTTTGGTAAATATTATTAGATGTTCTAGTTTTTAATAATTGTTTTACTTTATCTAAAGTTATTTGTTCTTCTTTAGTTAAAACACTATTATCTAAAATATTTCTTTTTGGTAAATGATAATCAATAGAATTAATTAATGCAGTAATTGTATCTTCTTTTAATTTCTTAATTGATAATTCTATACAATCTTGTGCTTCAGATGGTTTCCCATAATTTACATCATTTATATTCCAAACTCGTTTGTTTGCATAATACTTCATTGATTCTACAAGTTTTCTTTCAACTTGATACATGAATATTTCAAAGTTTTGAATTTTAAATTCTTTTTTGATTTTATTTATATATTGCTTTCCATCAGATTCTTTTCCCTTTGAAAGTAAAAATGTTGATATAATTTTTTGTAAATCAAAACTTTCAATAAAATTTTCAATATAATAAATTACATCATCTCTAAAAGTATCTTCATTTGTAAAAACATTATATCTTTTTTCTAAATCTTTATTTTCTTTTTTTGCTCTTATTGGTAAAACTCTAATTTCAGTTCGTGAAGGAGATATTTCGTGTATCCACAGTTTATCATTTTCATCACCTTCGTTACCCAATCTTCTGTTTAAAAGAGTTACTTGTGTTTTAAATATACCATTACTATATCCAGCTTCTCTAATAAGAGTTTCTAAATCTACAACAAATTCTGGTACATCGCCTTTCTTTTTTGTTAAAATATTATCTGATATTAAAAAGTATTTTGAAATATTTGCATCATCAAGGTGTATATAACGAACTAATTTTCCATCATCTCCTTGTGGTAATTTGTTATCACTAACATCATAAAGAATAAACTCAATCATATCAGCACAACCAAGACCAAAGTTTGCCTTTGATATTTCTTTTTGAAATATCTTTCTATCTTCTTTTTCAACAAGATAGCCTTTTCTTCCTTCTATATCTTTAAAGTCTTGTATAGCCATTAATTACCTTTTCCTCCAGTTCGTAGTTTACGATAGAAATATGCAGTTAAATCATAACTTTCTTCTCCAATAGTAAGTTTAATATCATCTATAAATTCTCTTTTTCTTCCTCTTGGTGAGTTTACATTTCTTACTTTTTTTGCATCTAAAGTTACCTTACCAGGTGTTTCTCCACTTCTTGGTGGTATTGTACCAGATTGCTTTGAGAACCCAATCCAAGGAGAACCATGTCCACCTCTTCCTGCTTGAATAGTAATCGAATAACTAATTTCTTGTTCTTCATTAAAGTTATATAATTCAAGACTATCTTGACCATTCCAACCTGAAGATTTTCTATTACTTCTAAAATAAAAATTACCTTTTTCTAATAATTGGTTATCTCCGAATGGACCAGGAATTTTCCAACCACTATCACCTTTTTGGTCATATGAATTATCAGGTCCACTTAAGTTTGCTCTAATTGCCGTTTCTTCTTGTGCTGCTTCTTCTTGTTCTTCTATTCTAATTAGTGTTTCTTTCTGTGCTTGTAAACCTCTTACTTGTGCTTCTAATGATACTCTTTCAATTGCTTCCTTTGTACCTTTTGTAATTGCCTGTTGGAAATCACTAAGTAAAGTAATATATCTTTGATTTGCAGCTTGTAATTCGTTTTCTGCAGCTGCTTGTTGTAATTTTGCTGAATCGGTTTCTACCTCAAGTTGTTGTATCACTCCTTGTAATCTTTGAATTTCAGCATTTGCTTCGGATAATTGTCTCCTTAAATCTGCAATTTGTTCTAACGCATCTTCGTACTTTTTTCTTAAATCATCATATTTTGATTTTAAAATATATGGTCCTCGTTTAGGTTTTTTTTCTTTTATAAGTTCATCAACCTTAACATCTATTGCTTTTTTTAATTCTTCTTCATTATATTTTGGTTTTTCTACATAGCCAGTAGATTCTCCACTAAAAGAAATTTGTTCTTCGTTAGGTGTAATATCCACCTCATTAAGTTCTGATTTAAATCTAGGGTCTTTGTTTTTTAATTTGATTACTTCTTGACCAAAATCTTTATCTGATTTTTGATTTTTTGGTTTAACTTCTTTACCATCAACCCTGCGCACAGATATTCTACCAGCAGAATCTCTTCTCTCTACCTTGGAACCTTTTTGTGTGAGTTCGTTAATTCTAAATTTATCAGTTAATGCCATATTACTTTTCTACGGTGAAAGTTAAATCCTTATCAGTAAAATATTCAATTACACCATCTCTATCTATTTTAATTTCTAAATAATAATCTCTATTATATTCCCAATTTGTTAAATTAAGTTTAAAGTAATTTCCATTTGAATCACAAGATAATTTTGTATAATCTCCAAAAGGTACAACTATTTCCTCTGTAACTATATCTTTAACTTGATAATAACTAGAGGTTGGTAAATAATAAACATCAGTATAAGAATATTGATTGGTGTAAGTTTTTAGAGGATATTTTTCTCTTCCAAAAACTCTGATTTCAGGTTTACTTCCAACTTTGTATCTAGTTTTCAATCTTTTAAAAGTTACATGAATATCATCAGCAGTTAATGCGGTTAATGAACCAGTTACAAATGTAGAATCATCCCAACCAATTCTTATCTTTGGTTGGTATATGGTATTTGTTTCTTTTGAGAAGAATTTTAATTGACCATAATCAATAGTATCATTTTCTTTTGCAGAATCGTGTTTTAATATAAAGCCTTCGTTGGGTAAAGTTCCACTTATCCATGTGTTTAATGGGGTTAGTACATCCATTACAATATCTGCTGATTCATAACTAAAAGATTGTGTTACATATGAACCAGTGTACCACATACCACCTTTACCATTAAATGAACCAGAACTTTCAAGAGATGCTGAACCTACTAACCAATTTGTTGATGTTTTTCTTTTTTCCCACGAAACACCATCGGTTGATATTTCATCAAATCTTGTTCCTATACCCACATCCCATGATTGAGAAACAGGATATGCATAGATTGAATATTCATTTGGTATTTCATTTGATTCACATTCTCTAACAATAAGTTCTGCACTACTCATAGTAACATCACCACTTGCTATGGATTGTGATAAAAGATTTGTATCAAATTTAATTAGTGAACGAGATATATCTTTTAGGTTACCATAATAAACTTTTGATATTTCTAATATTTCATCTCTACCTGTATTTTGGGTAGGTTGTTGTAAATAAATTGTTGCATCTTTTGATGCCGTTGTAAAATAATACATTATACTACCCTCCCCCTTATATCTTTGTTTGGAAACTTCACTTCAAATACAGATGGGTCTAAAGATGGGTAAACAATTTTACCTTTAGTTGCATCTGATATATTATATGAATTTTGTGAATAGTTTCCTAAACATTTATTAGTAATTTCACACTTTGGTACTGATTGTACTCCTTCTACACCTGCGATTAATAATTCAACTTCAGAAATATTAATTGGCATATTAAAAGTCCAATTATCTATATTAAAATAGTTTTCTAATTCTATTTGTACTCGTGTAAGAACTTGTCTTTTATTGTATCCACTATAAACTTTTATTTCAAAATCAACACCAATATTAATAATAAATCCATTTATTATATTAACACCATCAGTTAACATTCTATATTCACTTAAATAAGTTTTAAGATTTTCTTTTATTGCTTGATTTAAAGTTGTAAGAGCTTTTGTAGAATCATAACCCAAGACATATAAGTTAATAGCAAATGGATTATTTTTTTCATTTACATTTTTCTTTTTAGCACCTAGATATTGAACAACTCTTTCTTTAATTTCTTTTTCAGATGAATCTGAATTTTTAAGTTGTTCTACCAATCCTACAAATTCTTCTAATGAATCTTTATCAGTAAGTATAGAACTTGGTGAGTTATTATCTAACTCTCCATCAGGAGCACAATATGCTTTTGCAATACCACCATACTTTGATGGTAGTGATAATGCTCTTACTTGATAATCCTTTCTTGTTACTGCTCTGTTTTGTGTACCAAAGTTTGCCAATGCATTTTGTCTAATTTCTTCTGTTGTATCTGCACCTTTACCACCTGTTGCAGGTTGTTCATTATCACATGCTATTGAGTTTTTACATTGTTGTAATAATATTCGTTCTCCATCGCTTGAAAATACTTCTCTATCATCTTCAAATTCTATTCTATCTATTTGTACTAACTCACCAACACCAACATTTGAATCTACTCCACCACCTACTACATATTGAATAGTAAATGTGCCAGTTGGTGATTGTCCATATGAAGTTGTTTTCAAAAAGTTAGCAGGGTCAAATGATGAACCTAATTTATCAATAGATGATTTTAATCCCAATCCTACATTTTTAAATGATGGTACTAGTTGTTCATCTGATGATGTTGCATTACCTGCACCAAATACAAGAGTTGTTGTATTATTTGCATTTACTTTTGTTGTAAATCTTCTTGAGGTTTTTAGTGTTGTTAAAACACTAGATACACTATCTTTAAATTGTGCAAGAGTTTTATCATTTGCCTCTCCTGTTGCATAATCTGTGAATACCATTTCTTGTGCAAGATAAGGTACTTCATACCACTTATTATTGTTTTCATCTCTTACATCTACGATATCAACAACATTACTTTCAATCAATGATACTTTTGCAAATTGTTGTGGTGTGGAACCAAAATCTTTTGTAATAGTTTTTAAATCACCTGAAATTGCATTTATGTATTTTTTTATTAAATAAAGCGTAGGTTCTCCATTTTCATCAGTTTGGTAAACAGAAATTTCTCTTTCATTATCATCTGCAAAATCTAATATCTCTGTTGTTCTAAAATTTTGGTCGCCTATGGTTGCAGTAACTACCATTCCTTGTTTAACTCTTAAATAATATTTATCATCTGGTCTAACATTAGTTGTTCCTGCTTCTAATGGAGGAACTGTTTGATAAACTGCTAATTTTACAACTGCTGGTGAAGTTACTTTTGGTTTATATCCTAAATACTCTGCAAGTGCAATAATATTTTCTCTATCTTCTGCAGTTGTAATTAAAGATTCTTTTAAAGTATCATCAGTATAATAAGAAAGAACATCCCCAATATAAGATGCCATTTCTATAAACATCATACCTGGTGATGATTCATTAAAATCAGAATAGGTTGTTGGAAAATAAGTTTTAGCATACTGAATTAGATTTTCTCTAAATTGAGCAAAATCTTTATTAAGATACTTTATATTTCTTCCAGTATTTGGTTTTCTATCTAAACTATTTAATGCCATATTTTATTATCCCTCAACTAAAAATGTAATTTCTTGTGGTTCAAAAACATTACCGACAGTAAATTGTACTTTCATTTCTGCAGTATTTTTATCTTTCATTGCATCGGTCATGTTTACCTCAATCGTAGATATATCTATGTAAGGTAACCAAAAATTTACACTATTTGTTATATTTTCTTGTAATCTTTGTTCAAGATTATCAGTTGCTTGTTCAAACAATAACTCGTGAATACCAGAGCCAAAGTTTGGTTGAAATACTCTTTCTCCTTTTCTTGTTAAAAGTAAATTCTTTAAATTACTTTTTGCTTGTTCAAAAGAATTAAAAGCTTGTGCAAAGAAACCTGAATTACCTCGTTGTGCAGGTAAAGTAATACCATATGCCTGATTTGAAAATTCTTCAGTATCAGTTACTACTTTTTTATCAAGAATATAAGCCACTTACTATCTCCTATCTTTTAAACTTTTTAACAAGTTCTGAATTATCTCTATTTAAAATTCTATCTAATCCTGGCAAACCAGTTTTAACACCAAGACCAGTTTTATTTTGAACTTGAGATACATTACCATATCCCATTTGTGCTGCCATATTTGCTTTCATACCTTGTAATCCTGCACCAGCACCTTGTTGATTAAATGTAACTGTTTTATCCATACTTTCATTTACTGATTGGAAATTATCCAATACAGATTTTGATGGTGTTGTTCCTTTTCTTTCGTCTGAAGAAAACGGTTTTGTGTTATTAAGAACCTCATTTAACACTTCGTTTTTAGTGAATTGTCTTTTAGGTTGTGTTCTTTCTTCTTGTAAAGCAAGTTCTGCTTGTGCAAAAGGGTCTACTATATCATCTTCTACTAATTGCGTAGAGGACGGCACAACACCCCCCTTCACCTCTTTTAATCTTTTGTTAACTTCTTCCTCTAATATTTTAGGAAAAGTTTTTGTTAAAAAACTTGCGTGCTTTTTAGCAACTTCTGCTTCTACAATAGTTTTTATTACTTTTACTAATTGTTTTGAATTCATAATTATATAATTTTCCTTACTAATATAAATATATTATTATTGATTTTATGGTTATAGACAATCGGGTGGAATTACAAACCCTATTATATTACCTTTACTCCATTTTGCAATTTTTCTATAACAACCCCCACCATTATCTGAAAATCTGGATCCGCCGGTAGTATTTCCCTCTATGGTCACAACTCCAATACCTGGTAAAAGAGCTTCTACAATTCCAATGTGAACTGCTCCTGGTTTTCTCTTTCCTCTATATAAAATAGCTGCTCCTTGTTTTGGTGTACTTGAAAAATATCCATTATCTTTTGCCCATTGTAACCAACGATTACATAGAGCAGGACCAGTGTTGTATCCTTTTACCTTTGGTTCACCGTATGTTGGAATTGGTAAACCTGCTTCGCTCCACCAAGTTTTTACTGCAGATGCACACCAAAAAGCACCTTTACCTTTTCTTCTCCAAAGTTTTGGATTATCGATATCCGGTAAATGCATAGCATCAATTCTTCCTGCTTCATTTTTCTGCTCACCATTGGGAAATCCTCCATAGTTTCTATTTTTGTATTCTGCTATCTGCAAATCTGCTTTTGCAGCTGCAACAACTTTTGCACCACTTTTACATAAAAATTCGTTAGGTTGTATTTCATCGATTTTATTTAATTGGTTATCCTTTAAATCAGCAGGAGTAGAATCGTGTTGTTTTGTTTCTATTAATTGTGCTCCTCTAGATTTATATTCTAATGCAACTGAGCTTATTGTAGCTTGTTCTTGTTCTGGTAAACTCGAATCTTTTTGTAACAATATATTAGCAGCTTCAACTTTTTCTTTTATAATTTGAACTTCAACATCACTTAAAATATCATTTTTATCTAAAATTGGTTCTATAATATCTTTTTGAACTTCTTGAATTAAGTTCGGAGGTGTTGGTTTTTGAGGTGGAATAGTATATGTGGCTGAAAGTAAAACACCAGGAGCAGGTCCTAATAATATAGGACTAGGATATATTGATAATGTAAAATAAACAAATGTTAAAGTAGTTAAATGCATTTGCATTGAAGAAATCAATCTATCTAAAAATATATTACTATCGTTTATAGGTTCTATTGGACCAATTGGTATCCACACACCCGATGTACTACAAAAAGCATATATTGTTGAAATGTTATATGTTGCACCAAACGCAGGCATAACTGGTGGTAATCCAGATGATAATCGTACACCAGTCCAATATCCTACTACTGCTTTTCCAATATCATCTATGAAATTATGTTTACCACCCTTTACAGATAAAGCTTTAAGACAAGCAATATTTATTAATGATTTCATTAACTCAGTATTACCTTTTGCTACATTTACTAAATTTATTGATTGAAATCCACTTTTGACTGCTAAATCATATTCTTTTGTTAATTTATCAGCGAAATCTTCATACGATTCTGCATTACCAGTTGCGCGCTTATCTGGTGTTTGCATCCATGAACTCATATTTCTTTTGAATACTTGGAAAGACATTGTTTACTCCGTAAAGTTTTTTTCTGATAAGAAAGCATTTAACCTATCTCGTAACTTGTTAAAATCCTCTCTGTTATCAGGTCCTAATGCACTAGGACCAGATGGTGTTTGATATTGTTGTGCGTTGATTAAATTTATTAGTTCTGTTAATAGGTCTAATAATGTATTACCTTTTACAATTGGTTCATCTTGATTTAATGTATTAATATAAACCAATCCTGCATCATCTCCTAATAACTTTATATCATCACCATTGGTTTTTATTACAACATCTCCACCAAAATTTAAAAGTGCACCACCACCACCCTTTTCATCTTCTTGAGCATTAGGATTAAAATTATCAATAGTAAATAAACCATCAGAAATAAATCCATAGTTTCCTTTAGATAAAAATATCATTTCTCCTTCTTGTGATGCAAGTGCTATTCTTGAACTTTTAATTAAGATGTTATCGCCAGTAAATTCTGCAGGATATGTACTTTCCTCAAACTCTCCACCATCAGTATATCCCCCACCAAATGCAGTTACTTGTGCATCTAAAAAATCTTTTGTATATGGAAGTTTTTGATTATTACTTGTTAATGCAATAATAGAACCATCATCTTTAAAATCTTCTAGTGTTGGAGTTTTTTCTAATAATTCAGAAGTTTGTTTATTTCCTTGTCTATTTCTGATTACAATAGTTGGAGAAAACTCTTGTGTATTATTATAATGAGCACTAAATCTAATTGATTGACCAAATCGTGATTGAATTACTTTATCTCCTTCAAATACTTTTAGTGGATTTATTTGTTGGGGTTTAATAAAATTATTTTGTAATTGTGATTCATCACTACCTTGAGATTTGGAGGTCGGTGTACCACTCTTTGATACTTCTTTGTATTTATTTTTTTTATTTCTTTCTCTTATATCTACGACTGGATTTGATGCTATTAAACCATTTGGGTCAAAATTTCCTAAATTTAAATCAAAACTTCCTATTCTTTTATAACACTGTCTACCTTGTACATCAATTAGATGCACTCGTTCTCCTTTGACTGGTAAATCCAAATCAGTATAACTATGTGGTGGTATCCATTGTCCATCGCTTAATTTACTCGATACATCAGAATCCTTTCTTACCTTTGCGTAATATAAAAAATCAACTCGTCTTTTATCAACAGTTTCTGGAATACTGTTTGCTTCTATTTCTTCTATTTTAGGGTGGGCATCATTATAAACTATATCTAAAACAATACCGCTTTTTGAAGATACATCAAATGCTCCTCTTTGACTTGTATTTTGTATGGTTACTGATGCACCTACTCCTCTATTCATTATTTACTTTTTGTTTTAATTCTTCAACTTCGTTTGTTAAATCATCAACCTTTGTTTTTTCAGTTTCTACTTCGTAAACAGTTTCTTCTAACTGTTGTAGTAATTGTTCTTTTTCTTTATCAGTAAGGAAACCAGTATCTCCTTCTGATTTATCTTTTGATGCAATCATTCTTTGTGCTATTGCTGCCATTTTGATTAATGTTTCATCATTTCTTACCGAAGTATCAACTAAATCTTTTATAATGGGTCCTATTACTGCCATATCACCAGAATGTCTGATTACCTTTTTCATTTCAGCAATTAGTTCTGATATTCTTTGTTTTTTTGTTTGTTGGTTTTCATAGATATCCTCAAACAACCCACTTAAGTTTTTGCCAGGAAATAATTCAAAATTTGTACTCATGATTATACCATATTTTCTTGTATATAAATATAGTAAATAAAAAAACCTCTCCGAAGAGAGGTTTAATCTCTATTCTTCCGTGTCCTTCGAGAGAGCCTGGAGATGACCTTGGTTTGGTTCAAGTGCCATTAAATATTCATCGCTCATATCAATCCTTTCTTTTAAAGGTTCAACATATGCAACGATTGTTTCGGATGCGTTCACTCCACCCGCGACTGTATTGTAAAGACCAGTCCACACGGTCTACATATAAATATTATTGGTATAAAAAATTGATAATAGCGTATCGTTTAAAATCTGGTTCTGTTACTGCTAATACTTCGTGGTTTAAATTATGTTTTGTAAAATCCAAAATAACAATGTTACCAAATTCAGGAGTAATTTTAACAGATTTATTAATTACGATTTCCCCACCATATCCATCTTTGTAATCATCAGATAAATACATTAAAAATACACACAACCTTCCACTATCTTCTGCATCTGCATGCTCTTCAATAAAATTATTTTTTACATATAGTGTAAAATCAGTTTCACGATATATATGTTCAAACTCGGAATACTTAGTTTTATCTATTATATTTTCATTGTATAAATCTGTTATAATTGTTTTATCGAAAACTTCTTTAAGAATTTTTCTATTAAATGGAATTTTATTTTTGAAATACCAATTTTGACCATTGTTGAAAGATTTGTAACTATCTAATTGTTTTTGTATAGAATGTAATTTATCAAAATCTTCTTCTTCAATCAAAAGTCGTATCATTGCGCTACGAGGAGGTATTGGTTCATCTATACTAAATCTTGCTCTTTCACAGTTTTCAGTAAGTTTCGATATCGTATCTCGTATCTCTGTTTCAGATTCTACATAGAGTTTCTTTTCATATCGAAAGCTCCAATTTTTAGTACTAATTGGCTTTTGATTAAACTCTGTGTATAATTTATTATACAGTTCCTCATCTATTTCTTTTAAATTAAAATGTAGAAACCCTTGTTTTAATAATAATTCTCTATCTAATATCATATATATAAATATAAAACCCCTACATTTCTGTAAGGGGTTTTTTTCTTAACGCGTTTTGAATATTAATAAGTAAATCTTACTTCTTAATAATATGGTAAAGTACGAAAGCACCAACCAGTCCTAACAGACCTTCAGCACTCAAACTTCCTAAAATGCCCATAATGTTATCAACTACTGATACTTCTGGCCAGAATGGAATGTTTGTACCCTTGAATAATACTTCTAGTACAACTCCCAAGGCAACGATACTAATACCGATTTTTGTTAATTCATCAGCCCAAGAGCCGATTTTCTTTAAAAAATCCATATTGTTTCTCCTTTGTTTTAATTAAGAATAATAACTTTTTCATATTCCAAAACATTGGACTTGTCCACGAATAACTATAATATATATAAAATAAAAAGTATGTTTTTGATTTTCACACCCAATAGGTAAACAATATTGGGTGTCAATAAAAAAAACCCCACTAATTGTGGGGTTGAAACTTTACTAATCACTTTGAATTACGATTAGGGCTTTAATATTGCCAGTTTATTTTCTAAGTCTCTAATACGAGCCTTCATTTGTTCGTACTCTATCTCTTTATAAGTATAACGAGAATGTCCTTTTGGTTTAATCCATACTAACTTTCCTTTGTTATAGAGAGCTTTAGTACCTACATCATCACTCCAATAAGAGTGGACTAATAATTTACCATCTTCGGTTTTGATGTATGTTCCTTTTTGGTGTATAGAACCATCTTCGTTGAATGCTCTATACTCGTAAAGATTGTTATCTATCTGTGTAATAACTTTGGTTTGTTGTCCAAAGAGTGGAATGGTACACAGAGAAAATAATAGGATTGCTATTATTTGAACAACCTTTACTTTGAATAATTGTTCATTCATAATTCCTCCTTTAGTATAAATATACCAATGTTAAGAAATTGTTAAGTAAATATTATGGAAAGGTTAAATGATTTTCTTTCTTAAAATATTATTGTGAAGAACTAGAATATCCATTTCACAATTTAAAAATGTTTTAATTGCATCTTCTGGTGTAAGAACCATTGTTTGGTCTTTTAAATTAAATGAAGTGTTAATAACAATTGGATATCCATTTATTTCTTCTAAACTTTGTAATAAAGAATATATATATCTGTGTTGTTGTTTATTTAAAGTTTGTATTCTTGCAGATGAATCAATATGAGTTATGGCTGGTAAGTTTTCTATGTGTTCTGATTTTACTTTTACAACTTGATTCATATAAGGAACTTTATCATCATATTTAAAATAAGATGTAGATTGTTCTTCTATTACAATAGGAGCAAAAGGTCTAAACCCTTCTCTCTTTTTAATCATTTTATTTAATCGAGATTTCATTTGAGGGTCTCTTGGATTCGCAAGTATAGAACGATTACCCAATGCTCTAGCACCAAACTCCATTCTTCCTTGAAACCAACCAACTACATTTCCTTCTTTAATTTCTTTTGCTATAACAGGAATAATTTGTTCATATAATTTTGTTTCTATCCATATAACATCTTTATATTTTTCTATTGCAGTCAAAATTTCTTCTTTATTATAACTTGGACCAAGATATGGATTGTTGTTTAATACTCTTGTTTCATTTGATTTATAATGATAATCTAATGCACAACCAATTGCAGAACCTGCATCTGATGGTGCTGGTGGTATGTATAATTTTTTAAATTTTGTTTTTGTTAAAATTTTACCATTAGCAGTTCCATTATATGCACAACCACCACTTAAACAAAGATTTTCTGATTTGGTTTTTTTATATAATGAATTTAATAATTTAAAAAATAAAAACTCATATATAGTTTGTAGACAAGCTGCAATATCTTTATGGTCTTGGGTTAATTCATCTTCAGGCAATCTATTTGGTATCTTAAATAACTTTCCAAGTTTTTCATTAAACATACTTTTATCATCATATTCATAAGTAAAGTAATCCATATTTAATTCGAATGTACCATCTTCTGAATTTACTTTATATAGTTGTTTAAATTCTTTTAAATACTTTTGGTTATCGCCATATGGGGCTAATCCCATAACTTTATATTCACCTTCGTTTGGTTTGAAACCAAGAAAGGCAGTGAAGGTAGAATATAACATTCCTAATGAATGTGGAAAGTTTATACTATGTAATTTCTTGATTTTGTTTTTATGTCCTTGTGCAAAGCAAGTGGTTTCCCATTCACCCACACCATCTACTGATAAAATTGCTGCATCTTGAAATTCTGAAGTGTAGTATGAATATGCTAAATGGGATTGATGATGGTCAGTATAATATATTTTGGTATTTTTACCAGCAATATTTTTTATTTGTTTTTTTAATACTTCATATGATTCTTGATTTCTAGTTAAAATTTTATTTTCTTTACTTGAAAAAAAATCATACCATTTTTTAGGTTTCTTTTTTGTACTAACTTCTATTCTATCTAATTTTTGTTTGGGTATTTCATAAAAACATATTGCATTTATACTTTCGTTATCTACATTATATGTTTTTAGTAACCAATTAATAGTGTTACTTGGAAACGAATAATCGTGTTTGATGCCTGTAAATCTTTCTTCTTCACACGCACCTAGAACTTTTCCATCCTTAATTAATGCAGCTGCACTATCATGATATCCACAACTTATTCCTAAAATATAACTCATTACAAATATTCATTATCTAGAAAAGGATTTTCGTCAACCTCTTCTTCTTGTTTCCAAAATGGAGATTTTTTTACATCAATTATTTCTCCATATTCTAAAAAATCATTTAAAAGTTTTTTCTGATGTTTTTTCATTACATTTACAACTTTGGTGATGTAATGAGTTTTACAATCAGTCATCTCTCTTATAAGTAGATATAAATGCTTTTTATTAAAGTTTTCTATATGTTCACTTCTTCTAAATAATTCAAGTATAGAATCTGCAATCTGTAAATCTCTTTTTTTTGTAAATACTATATTTAGGTTTTTATCCCAATATTTTAACATTATGTTTTTAAATTCATTAAATTCATTATCTACTTGTTTTTTTACAAAATCATTTTCAGGGTTCCAGGTTTCTGGCATTTGAGATAATAAAGAATTTTGTTTCCATCTTTTGTAATTACCATTGTTTGCTAAAATCAAATGGTTCTTTGCAATAATAGTAAAATAAGAAAAAGCCCTACCTTTACCTTCTTGAAACATATGCATCTTTTCCACCATAACAGAAACTACTTCCATTTGAACATCTTTTTTTGGCACATCAAAATAAGTAAATTTAAATGTATTCATTACATTCTCTGCCAATTTTTCAAAAGGAAATTTAATTCGTTCCTCGTAAATTTTAGACCTCTCTACCGGGTCTTTACATTTGTTATATTCGATAATTGCTTCTTGCGCAGGTGTACCGAAATATATTTTGGATTTTTTTCTTCTTTTCTTTGGCATATTATAATTCGTTATCAAGGTTCTCTATTATTTTTTTTATCTCATCAAATGTAACTCCAACTTCATCATCTTTTTCAAAAGCTTCTCTATTATCCAATTTTCTCATATTGTTGAGAGCAGCTGAAACTTGCTCTCTTGTAGAATCTATCGTATTTATAAATCTATCTTCAAGTTGTTCATTCTGTCTTAAAAGGTTTCTAACACCTATTAATAAGACAATGTTCAGTATTACTGAAACTCCTATAATGATATTATAGGTTGTAAATATTTCTAACATATTATTCTAAGTTTAATTTGTATCCACTAAATTGTGTAAGGTAGGAAGTTAATTTTGTACCGTTACCATCTCTGAATTCTTTTCCTTTTTTTAAGAATCTTTTAACATTACCTGGTCCTGCTAAGTGTGCAGCTGCAAGAATACCACTTTCGGTAATCTCTCTACCATGTATGGATTTACCTTCCCATTTATCAATATACTTCTGAAGTATTTTTTTATTATGTAAAAGTAAATCTAACATTGCTTTTTCTTGTAAGTAAGGTGAATTAAGAAATTGTTCTTTTGATACATCGTATCCTAATGATTTGAGAGTTCGTTTACCGAATTGGTATTTTCCCATATAACCCCAACCATTTACAACATCGTATCTGTTTGAGGATTCTCTCATTCCTATTGCTTCAAGAAACATATCGTGTTGATTTATTTCTATTTTAATAGGCTCTATTTCTATTTCTATAAGTTCAACTGGTTTAGGTTCTAATACCTCTGCTACTGGCTGAACTGTTGGTAATATAATGTTGGCTGTGAATCCAACTAATCCCAATGTTACAAACATTGAAATTACTACCGTTAATATTTGTTTTCTCATAGGGATTGCTCCTTTTGATTTACTATGTAAATATACGAAAAATTTTCGATATATCCAAATTTTTAGGGAGTTTTTTTAACACTCACCTGTTGGTCCATAGTATAACCCACTAAACTCCTCATCTAAATCTTCATTTTCTTGCGTATCTTCTAGTATATCATTAGTCATTTCAAGGAGAGCTTTGTTTTCTTTCGTTACATTCTCCCATAACTTTACATTGAAATCTATTTTATTTAGTATTTCTTTTTTTGTGAAAACATTTTTCTGTATAAGCAAATCCATGATACTTTGTGTTACTAAACTTTGAGTAAGTAATTTACTTTGTAATCTCTTTATTATTTTTTTTGATGTTAAGTTCATTTAATAAATCTTTTAATTCGTTTATATTCTCATCTCCTAAAACCAAATCACCAAAGGATTTTTTGATTGATTTATCACTATAACCTAATGCTGCTGCTAACCTAACACAAACAATTTTGTACTCGTTGATGTTCATATCATCTGGTACTTCAAATTCTATTTTAGATGCTTCTCTGTTTGCCTCTACAAACTCTTTATCTGTATATGTAAATATAAGTTTACTCATTTTTTCGTTTTATAGGATTTCTGCTCCTTGTGTTAATAATGGTTGTGCTTTTTTGTATTTCATAAATTCGGTTTCACCATTTGGTAGTTTAACCATTACTCTTTCGTTTCTTCCATACTTCTTTTTTCTAACAACAGTTTCAGTATATTTTCTTATAGAATCTGTAATTAAAACACCGTTAAGATGGTCTATTTCGTGTTGAGCAACAACAGATTCTAACATTCCCTCATCTGAAAAAAATTCTTCTGAATTTTTCCATGTACCTGTTTCTGAATCAGGTGAGAATATAACTGTTCCTAAATTATCACACTCAACTGTAAATGATTTATGTCTTACTGTCTTAACTGGTTTACGCATTGATTTGGGAATTGATAAACACTGTTCTACATAAGCAACTGCATCATCCGATACTTCAACAACACGAGGGTTTATGAGTACCAATGGGTCTTTTACATTGATTACACAGGCTCTTTTATCTATTCCTATTTGATTTGCTGATAATCCGATACCTCCATATTTTTTTAAACCATTTAATAGCTTAACAGAAATATCTTCTATTTCTTCTTTAGTAAAAGTAGATGGTTCTATTTTTCTTTTAAGTTTACTTGGGTCTTTAATTAACATCATTAAATAAATTTAATTGGTTTGTATTTTCTACTAATTTTCTTTCAGAAATCGGATGTCCCCATCCTCTTACATAAACTGTTTTACCCCCATCAGGTGATTCAAAGATTTTAGCATCTTTCATTTTTTCAGAAAGTTCTTCTCTGTATTTAATTCCTTTAAGATATAATTCTCTTACTTTTTTTCCAAGTTCCATATCGTTGGGATACTCATTTACTAATTGTTCTATATTCATTATTGTATATTTTATAAGTTGGTGGTTACTATTAGTTTTTTTAAATTTGGATATTCTTTTAAAAGGTCAATGTGAACAAAATAATATTCCCAATCTACCTCTTCTAAATCATTTATTTCTTTTAAATTAGAATATACTTTTTTATCTAACCCAACCCAATCGTTGTTTTGCCAGGTTACAATTACATCTCTTTTTCTATCAATTCTTGCAAAATCTAGTAGTGGATTTTTTATTTGAATATAAGGTTTATCAAAGAAAAAGTTTTGTATTTCTGATGGTGAACCATATTCCAAAATAATAGTATTTATTTTTATTTTTGAATTTTTAAAATACTCTGTTAATACATTTAATTCATGTCCTTCTATATCGAGTGCAAGTACATCAATTATATTTGGTGCTTTAAATTTTTTAAGTAAATTTGTTAGGGTTATACTTTTTAAAATGAGTTCGTCAGTATCTCCAACAGGAAACTCAGTTTTTTGATTACTATTACCTTGTATTTTTGAATATTCAGGTTTTTGTATATGTCTTAAAAATTTTACTTTTTTTTCTACATCTAATATAGGTTTTTTTTCAATGTGACACTTTCTGTATTTATGTAAATTTTCGTGCCAGTATGTATTTGGTTCAACTACAATCCCATTCCAATTTTTTTCTTTTTCTAAAAAATGTGTTTGAGAACAAACTAATCCATCCAATGCACCTATTTCAACAAAATATCCATTCTCTTTTCCTCCAAATATAATTTCATTTATAAATCTATCATTAAATAAATCGTGATAATATTTGTTTTTCATTTTTATTCTGCTATGTTTAAATATTTTTCTAGTAACCAAGATGATGATTGAATCTTATCTCCCAATCCCCATACTGAATCTATTCCATATGAATTACAAACATCGTTTTCTGGTGTGGTTGTTTCTGTTCTATCACCACCATTACCAAATGCCATTACACCTTTTGGTAAATCACCATTTTCACTTATATACTTTCTTCTTGCATGGTCTATGAAATCAATTGCTGTATCATCTCCATGTATAAGTGGATTCATTACATAAACATAATCCACATCTCTTAATGATTCCATTATGAAAGCTCTTTCATCTTCTTTCATAAATGATTTACCCTTTTTTCTCCTTAACCAACTATCGTTGTTTAATCCTATCCAAACTTCATCTGCTAACTTCTTAGCATTTTGGATACATTCTATGTGACCTTTATGAACAGGATCAAATCCACCACTTATTAAAATTACTTTATACTTTTTACTCATTATAAACTATTTGTTATACAAATATACGAAAATTATTTTACAATTCCTAATTATTTCCAAGAAAATCCAGCTCCCATATGTCCAAACGCTGCTGATTCTCCAAATATCGGTTTTCTTAGTTCTAAGAAATCAATAATTCCTTTTGGTGATAAATCATATCCTTTGATAAATTCGTGCTCTCCATCAACGATTGCAGTTGCTTGAAGTGGTTGGTCATATCCGATTGCATAAGCAAGTTGAACTATCACTTCATTTACCTCTGGTCTTTCTTCTAAGATATCTACTGCAATTCTTCTTCCCATATATGCAGCACTTCTATCAACCTTAGTACAATCTTTACCACTAAATGCTCCACCACCAAGTGGAACTCTTGGGCCATAATTATCAACTGCTAACTTTCTACCAGTTAACCCAGCATCGGCAGTAAACCCACCAATGTTCCAATCACCTGCAGGATTACAATGTAATGATTCAATATGATATTGTGGATATCTACTAAAGAATCCTCCAACCAAACCTTCTAACATTTCCTTTGGTGCATTTTGAAATGAACAAACAACTCTAAGTGAGTTTCCATTCATCGTAACTTGTGTTTTACCATCGTAAGGAAACTTATCAAATATAAACTTATTAAGTTCTCTTGATAAATAATATTCTTGTGGTAAAAATTGTTCGTTATCTCTACAAGCATAACCAATCATAATTCCTTGGTCACCTGCCCCACCAGTATCAACTCCTTGAGCAATCTCTGGTGATTGTGAGTTAAGATGTATGATTACATCTTTTACTCCTGATATATTATTTACAACTGTTCTAATATCTGTTTCTGTTACTTCAGTATTTGAGGTTACTTCACCAGTTATAAATACTTTTCCATTTCCACCTGCAGTTTCAATTGCTACTCGTGAATTAGGGTCTCCTTGTAAATATAAATCTAATAATGTGTCTGATATTCTATCACACATTTTGTCTGGGTGCATCGGTGATACACATTCTGCCGTTCTAATCATTTATTCGGATTTTGTAATTAATGTTGTTATTATATATAAAATGAATATTGGTACTGCTGGAATGAAAAACAGTAACACAAATAACAATCTCCAAAGGAGAGGGTCTGTATCAAAGTAGTTTCCTAATCCACCACAAATACCTGCTAATTTTCTATTTAATTTATTTCTTTTAAATTTTTTCATATATTTTTTTTGCTATTTTAATATGTCCTTCTATGGAAGGATGACCATCGTTTACTTCATTATTAGTAATATTTTCTATTGATAATTTATTTTTATTTATAAACTCATATAAATTATAAAGTATAGTAGAGTCTTTAAATAATTTATCATTTTCCAAAGGTTTCCAAAAAACTTCTTCTAATGTTATAATTTTAAAATCTATATTTTTTGATTTTAACTTATAAAGTAGATTTAAAAAATTTCTATCTAATTGAATCAAATATTCTTTTTCATTAAAAAAGTTATCTAAATAGTTTTCATAGATTGGAAATTTATTATAGTCCAATTGTTTTCCATATTTGTAATCGGTTGTCATCATTACGGCATAACCTTCATTTGTTGGGTCTACTCCATCACGAGGTCCCCAATTTGTTACTAGCCACTTATTAAATTCAGTTGACCATAATTCACTTCTACCCCAGTTTGAATATTCTAATATAAATAATTTATCTGAACAATCTTCTAATTCAAGTATTTCCTCAACATTTCTCATTAGATATTCTATACTTGAACCACACTTTCCAAGATTTCTAGTTTTGATATTAGAAAGAGTTTCTAATTGTTTTGGCCAAGCAACATCTTTCATTGATTTAACATAAATTCCTTTATTTTTCTTTAACCAAGAATTATAAGAATCGTTTACATGCAACCCATCACCTTCTGTAAAAGAAGTTCCAATACATATTATTTCACTTATCATTTAATTTTTGTTGAAGTTTCTGAATTTGAAGTTTAGTTTCTGAATTTCCTTTTTGCATTTTTAATTTCAGAATATTTTCTAATAACTTTTTTTTTAATTTTAAATCCATCTTAATTTGATAAAGGTGCTTTAATTATTGGTTGTGATTGGTATCCTATAATTTCATAATCAAATTCTCCATTTAAAATATCTACATTTGATAATTTAACAGTTGGTAATTGAAAAGATTTTCTTAATCTTTGTTCTTCTGCCTGTTCTATATGATTTTTATATAAATGAGTATCACCCAAGTTCCCAATTAGTTCATCTGGTTCTAAATTTGTTTCCTCACATAATAGAAGTAATAACATTCCATAAGATGCAATGTTAAATGGTAATCCTAAGAAAGTATCAACACTTCTTTGATTCCACATTAAAGATAGTTTACCATCGTTTACATAACATTGAAATCCATAATGACAAGGTGGTAAAACCATTTCATCTAACTCTGATGGGTTCCAAGAATTAACCACCAATCTTCTACTATCAGGATTTTCTTTAATAAGTTCTATAAGGTTTTTAATTTGGTCTATTTTATATGTTGGTGATGAACCATGTCTTTTTTCAATTCTTCTCCATTGTTTTCCATAAACAGGTCCAAGTTCTCCCCAAACCCTAGCGAAATCATCATCTGTTTTAATTTTTTCTACAAATTCTTTTTGAGTAAGTGGTGCATCTTCTAACTCATAGTTATATGTTCTTTCATATGTTTTATAAGCATCACCATTCCAAATGTTACATCCATTCTCTACCAAATATTTTATATTGGTTTTTCCTTTTAAGAACCATTTAAGTTCTGTCATGATTGATTTGATTGCCATCTTCTTTGTTGTAAGAAGTGGAAACCCTTCATTCATTTTGTGTCTGATTTGTTTACCGAAAACAGATTTTGTACCTGTTCCAGTCCTATCAGTTTTTTCTTTACCTTCAAGTAAAATATCTTGAAGTAAATCTTGGTATTGTAAATCTAAGTTATTCATATAATAATTTACTATTAGTTTCGTTTATTAAAAAAAAGTATTCACCATCTTCTTTTTTTGTTTTAAATGTTGGAGAGGAAACACATAATTTATCAAAGTCACAACCCTCATCAAATCCAAACCTTATAAATAAAGTTTCATCGCTTTCAATAAAGTTAGGAACTTTTGCAGGCCATGGTTCTTGATAAAAAATTTTTACATTTTTATTTGTTTCTTCTTTTAAAAATTTAACTTCCGATATACTTGGAAATGGTTCTGAAAATTGTTCTTTTTCACTTCTGCAAATAAGTACAACATTTTTATACTCTACTTCATTTATATAATCTACCAATTCTTCTACCACATTACGCTCTAGATTATTGTTTATATTAAATACACCTTCACCATTTTCCACATTTATATATACATAAACATAAAAATTTTTCGGTCTATTAAACTTAATATTTTTTTCTTTTATAATTTTATCAATAAAAGTTTTTCTTATTCTTCCCACTCTTTTGTATTTTTTATATTACCAATTGCATCAAAAATAGTTTCTTTAAAATACTTAACATTATTTTTTATTATACACTCCACTTCGTTATTTAATTTTCCTTGAATATCTAATTCTTTTTTATAATATGATAATTCGTATTCATCACTAGGTGGATAAAAAATTATATGAGTTTGTACATTTCTTGGAAAATAGTAATATCGTATCTCATCTGTTTTTATTTCATTGGCGTATTTAGTTTCTTTATAGATTACTTCTGCGTCAAAATTTAACTCGTCCTCTGTAAAATATTCTAATTCTTTTACTAACTTTCCTTCGTCAAATATTTTTTTTCTAAAAAGTTTACCATTTAATTGGTAATACAATTCTTCATTTTCTTTTTTTATAGGTACTCCTTGATTCCATTTTAATTTACCATCTCTTTCTTTGGTTATTATATAATCAAGATTTGGATTTTGTTTTTTCCATTCTAAATAATCTTCATACTCACTATTAAAATTATATATTACCTTATTTAGTTTAAGGTCTAAAACACAATCATCATTAAACAAAAACTTCTTATACATTATAAATTAGATAATCTTTCTATTTCGTTTTTTATTTTCATATTCCAAGGACCCCAAGTAATATTATCTATCATCCACTTTCTATAATATGGTGGAACCGATGCAACTGGTTTACCTTTGTATTTTCCAAAGGTCATATAAACCTTTTCTATATCACCATCTTCATTTGTTTTCTCTGCAAGGTTAATACCACCTTCTAAGTGTACTCCGATTTCATGCATTGGGATACCTGTGATTTGTTTCTTACCTTCTCCGAACAATTCCCATTCTTCACCACCAGTATCTTTATAGTATAGTTCTTCTACTTTACCAAACTTTTCTACTGAACCTACAAAATCAACCACTAAACAATTTTCTTTTTGTGGATGAATACGAGTTCCTCTACCAACAAATTGATACCACCAAGATATAGATGCGGTTGGTCTACCTGTAATCAAACAATCTAATTCAGGATAATCAAATCCAACTGTTAGTACGTTTACTTGTACGATAACTCGTATCTGTTGGTTTCTAAACTCTTCTATGATTCTCTTTCTTTCTTGTGTTGGTGTACCACCATGTACAACCGCTGCTTGTGGAATTCGTTTTGCAAGATTAGTTGCTTGTTCTATTGTTGGCACTGCAACAAGTATAGATTTTCTATCTTGTACTTCTGCAATTTTCTTTACAATCTTATCACCAATGTTTTGGTTCTCATAAGAACGAGCAATAGATTCTTGTGTATATTCAGCACCACTTGAATTGTAAACTAAAGCACCAGTATCAAAATCATAAGATTGATATTCTAATGGACTCCAATATTTCAACTTAACAATGTCTTGAATCTGAGAAACATGAAGTATGTACTTAAAGAATACTCCATGTTTAGAACGATTTGTTAACATCACCAACTTTGAATATGGACCAGTTTCTCCCATGTTGGTTTGTAATTTTAAGGGGGTTGCAGTAAGACCAAGTACATGAGTTGCTTTCATACCATCTACAAATCTTCTTAACTGTCCTGATTTGTTTCTTGGATATCTGTCGCACTCATCGATTATAATCTTAGTGACCCCCATCTCTTTAAACTTATACGCAATATTGATTATCGAACCAATCGTTGCATAAGTTACATCACCCAATTCTTTACTTCCCATTGAAGCAGAATAAATAGATGCCTCTCCACCGAGAGTTATAAACTTATTATAGTTTTGTTCTAAAAGTTCTTTTGATGGTTGCAGTACGAGAATTTTTTCACCAAGTTCTTTTGCAATTGCAGCAATAACAATCGATTTACCGAAGGCAGTTGGTGCCACAATAATAGATGGTTTCATTTTTGGAGTTCGTAAAAACTCAACTCCAATTGCTACTGGTTCTATTTGATTCTCTCTTAATTTCAAAGTCCTAAATCTTTTCTAATATCATTTTTTACTGTTGTAAGATACGTTCTTCTTTTTTTATCTGATACAAATGGTACTGACCAGAATTGTTTTGTTTTAAACCACCTGCTTGGTTTCCAACCAAATACAAAGGTAAACACACCCAACACTAATCTTAGTTTGACTGAGTTAAGATATAGAGTTATGACAGGTAACATGGGTGCTCCATGTGTAATATAAGTTCTCACTTTTTTATCTTTGAGGAATGGTTTAGGATACGCATATAGTTTAGTTATATTTACAAACTTGTATGCGAAACCTGGTGTGAATACTTCATCAAAGAATACTTCCATTCTTGGTGTTAATCTAAACCACCATACAGGAGATATAAAGTAAATGTGAGTTGACCAAGTTACCAAATCTTGGTACTTCTTAATCAACTCTGTTCTTGGTCTTGAAAAGGAATCTCTGTACAAATCAATCACTCGATATGATTGTTTATGTTTCCTCATTTGTCTTGTAGCAGTTTTATAGATACCATTCCAACAGAATGATTTCTTATTTGGATGTCCTACTACAATTAAAATCTTTTTTTGTTTCAAGTCTTTTGTTTTCTTTTATAACTTTTTCTTTTTTTATTAGGTGTTTCTAACATCTTTTTATCATATTCCTTCCAATCAAATTCTTTCAATTCAGGATCATTTTGCAATTCTTTTGTTTGTTGTTGGTGTGCTTTATTTAACATTGTAAGCAATCCAACTAGATACAATGAAAATACGAAAAACCCAAATAGAAAAATACCTAGTGTCATTTCTTTCTTTTTCTATTATAATATCTTTTTTTTGCTGCTTCTTTTCTAAAGTAATCATTTCTTCTTTGTCTGATTGCAATTGAAAAAGCCAATATTGATGGAACCCATATTCCAACAAATATTCCTTCTAATTCATTCCCGCTAAACCATAAGGATACTGAGAATAAGAATGATAAAAATGCCAGTATTACTGGATAATATAATTCCCAAAATAATTTTAATTTTTTCATAATTTGTGTTTCTTTTTATATTTTTCTTTAAATGATATTCCCACGCCAATATCTAATATTTCGTTTTCTTTTGGTATTAATGGTTTTCTTTTTGCAGTTGATATAATATCATCAACTCTTGTATTTTCAAATACCTCTAAAAATACTTTACCGTTCTTTCGTGGATTTTTATGTACTACCACTACTTGTGGCATTGCGTTAATATTACTCAATGATTTTTATAATTTTTACTTCACACTCTTTCCAATTTTTTAAGAGTTTTTCGGATGCTTTTTTATAATAATCTCTTTCTTTTTTTATTTCATGATACTTTTGTTCCCACGAAATTTCTTTTTGTGTTGTACTAAAACTTGTAAGTAATACCACACCCAATACTAAGATAGTAGATATTACTAACCACTTAATATTCCATTTAATAATTTTTGAATCTTTCATAACTTTTTTTTAAACCCAAGGAAATAGTAGTGAAACAAGAAATGCAGTAACCAAACCGATTACAGACCAAACTAATATTTTGTAATTGTTTTCAACTTGTCTATCACTTCTTCCTTGATTACTTCTATATAATCTTTCTTTTTCAATATCATTGATTAAAAAACCAATTCTTTCTTTTGCTATTATTGGAGATTCTTCTTCCAATAACTTTTTAATCTGTTTTAAATTTTTTGTAATTTCTGATTTATTCATATTATATAAATTTATTAATTTTTATTTTATTTTTTATTTGTTTTAATTTTTCTAACCAATTCTTTGCACTCATTCGTAACTTGATGTGTTTAGTAAACCACTATATTCACATCTGTTTGATTTAATGAAAGGTAGTATAGATAACTCTTTTGCTTTAGCTTCTACCATAACATCTACATCGTTACCATACAAATCAGGTAAATCATTGATGTAATCTGAATGAGCCTGTGGTTTTAGTTTTTCATTACCTTCGTGTAATGCTTTTGATTCTGAATAATGAACAATTGGTTTGATATCTTTTGGCCATGTAGAGATTGCCAATTCAAGTGCCTCTTGTTCAGTTAAACCACCTGTGTTGAATTTGTGGTGATGATAATCGAATACAATAGGAATACCAATTCTCTCATGTATGTACATCAAATCTTTTACTGAGTACATAGATGCTTTATCATCATTCTCAACAGTCAATCTACCTTGTACTGATTCTGATAACTTTTCAAAGTTCTTACAGAATCTATCCATAGCAGAAATCTTATCACCATACACACCGTTACAATGAATGTTTAGTTTGTTGTATGGAGTTTTAGATAACCCCATCATATCAAATACTTTACCATGTATCTCTAAATCAGTAATTGTATTATCAACAACTTTTGGATTAGGAGATACTAAAACATTGAAAGGACCAGGATGTGAAGTAATACGAATACCATGTTGTTTTGCATAATGACCACATGCATTTAGTATAGTTTTTATTCTCAAATAGTAAGGAGAATTTTCAATACCATATTCAGAAGCCCAAGGAAATATATCAGAGGATACTCTGAAACATTTTATATTATTTTCATTGTTCCATTCTAATATAGTAAATAAATCTCTTACATTTTGGAGAGATAGCTCACCAGCATAATCTACACCCTTCTCTAAGAAGGTTCTTTTAATCATTGAACGATTAGTGGTTACTTTAGGTTTTTGTTTACCTAAAGTCATATTAATACATGCATAACCTAAATTCATATTATATCTTTTATAGTTTATTTACAAAGTAAATATACGAAAAATATTTGAGACTACAATGGCTTTTAGTAAGTTTTTTTTGAAAAATCTGTTGGGTATTGTTCTTTTAACTGTCTTAACTCTTGTGAACTACCACCTTTTCGTTTCATCCAATAGTTAATAGCATTTCTATCATTTACCCATCTTTCTGTTCTTTCCCAATCAAACCTTGGATGTGTATAGTAAGGTTTACCATTAAAAGGAAGTTTCCAACCTTCTTTTTCATAGTATTCGTTAACCTGTTCCTCTGTTAAATCATAACCATCATTTATAGTTTCTTTTTCAGATTCTTTTTTTAATGCTTTATGAATTGCATTTTTATTAATTTCTTCTTCAATTACTTTCTCATCTTCTAATTCACCTTCTTCTTCGAGTTCATCTTCCTCTTCATAAATTTCTTCTTCATCTGGTACTTCATCATATAACTCTCTCTTACGAATTACTTTCTGTTTATCTACAATACCCCTATCCACTTTAATAGCATTGTTAAACGCAACTACAAGTGCAACTGCAAGTGGGTCAAACACAAAGATAATGATTAGAATTAACCAGTTGATAATCTTATCCATTCCATACCCAGTCAATCCACTTAGGTATTGTAGTGGTCCTAATTCAGATGCTCCTTCTAAGTTTGTATCTAAATCTAAAATCTTTAACTGAATAGATTGTAATGAATCAGCTGCTACTTCTCTTTTCGCCTGAACACCTTTCCTATTTTCTTCTTCCACATTAATTCTACTTTGTGCCAAGCGTAACTCAGCCGTGGATATTGTGGTTCTAACGCCTCCAACCACCGAGGTGTCTCGTACTTGGATTGATTGAGATTTAGCATTGGAAAGAGTACTAATGTTATTAGATATTCTTTCAAGTTCTTCATCATATCTCGCAACATCATCAGAGTAGAACTTTTCTTTTTGTTGTAAGAATGTTTTTTCTTTTTCATTTACTGAGAATTGATTAAATGTATCTTGGAACGCAGATGTAAGGAATCCATAAATACCAAGTGAGGTAATTAGTACAAGTATAACAACACCTGTGACTAGGTACCATCTAAATACTTTGTTTATCTTTTCCCAATAGTTGTAAAGATAACCAGCAGTAATTAATTTTGCTAATTCTAATGAACTTGCCATTAAGATTACAGATATAGAAGCACCAGCAAATAGTTTCGATAAACCACTTACTGAGAAGAACGCCGCATTGAATGCCACAAAAAGTGCCGATAGCCCTAATAGTAAAGTTCTAAATTTCATTGTATTATCCTCGTTCTACAACCTCTTGGATTTCACCAAGTACTTTGATTACTTGTTGTAGATTCGAATCTGCCATTTTAGAATCAGCAGGTCTTTTTCCTGTTACCATCTCCTTTACTACTTTTAGTTTAGTAATAGAAGATTCTAAGTTGTTTGTAACTCTATCTTTATATATTGGTTTCATATATGATATATTTTATTGTGTACTTATAAATATTAAGATATAAAAAAAGGGAGATTTTACAACCCCCCTTTCTTTTTTTTCTGATTATGGATATTAATAAGAAATCTTCAAAGACTTAGCTTTTTTATTTATTTTCTTATCAATTTGGAGAGTGAGTAACCCATTATCAAAACTTGCAGTTGTTTTTGTACCATCGTAATCAGTACCAACTGTAAGAGTCAAATCAATATCTTTTACAAAACGAGAACTTCCTTCTCCTTTTTTAGATTTGATTTTGATTTCTTCTTCAGTAACATCTACTGTAATATCTTTCGGATTATGTCCGATAGTGTTTACAATAACTTGTTGTTTACCATCTTCTAATACTTCTGCTTCGAAAGATGAGTTTAACTTGTTTGTTGTTTTTGTTGTGTAGATGTCTCTAAAAAAGTTATCTACGAAATTTTCATTAATTGTGTAAAACATAATATTCCTTTTTTTAATTAAACATTTACATATTATATTACCAAATCTATACCAATCTCAAAAGTATGACAATTTGTCAGTATAATCACTTTTGGTTATGACTATTTGTCAGTTAGAAAGGTTTTGAATCTTCAAATTCTTTTCTTTCTTGTCTACAACTCATGTGGTCTGCCCAATGTAAGATATATGGTAAATCAGTTTTTAATCCATAATCTGGATTAAAAGAAATAAAGTAAGGTTTAGTTGCTTCATTGTATAACCCATCTGCTAACATTATTCCTAACATTTCCTTTTCAGTATAAGGAATTTGATATTTAGCGAGTAGATGTAATGCCCTATGTGTAACATCCATAAAATTTAAATCTGTATTTTGTTTAAATACTTTACCTTGATTTTTTCTGTGCCAATCCGATGTTTCAGGTAAATATAATGGACCCTCATCGTTTCCTAATTTTCCTAAATCGTGATGAAACGCTGCAAAGAATAATTCTTCATCGGTAAAATCAATTTTTACTCCACCTTCTTCATATAGTTTTTTCATCTTATACGCATTTTTTGCTACATTCATAACATGGTCAATATAACCACCTACATATGCAGAGTGAAATGCCAATCTTCCACTTGCTGGTGCTACTGCAAGTTCTTGTCCTAATTCTTCTTCAGAGTACATATGAAGAAGTTTTTCTAATCTTTCTCCACTAAATACTTTCTTTAGTGCCTCTATAAACTTATTATAGTTTTCTTGTAATTGTTCTGCGGTGTATTTTCTCATTCTATATCTTGTTTTGTTAATGATTTATATAATATTGCTAATTCTTCTTCATGCCTACAAACTCCCAACCCCATAGTACCTTCTAGTTGAATCAAGTATTCTCCTTTTTTTAAAAACTCAAAATCTTCATACTCATCATTTGTTGATGATACTAAACACGCTGCTTTATCATCAGGATTATCTTTTGGTAGTGGTAACATAAAATAATAGTATTTATCTTTTTTACCATCTTTTGTTATTTCAACTTCATCATATCTTTCCCAATCTTGTCTTTCAAAAGTTTCTTCGGTAATTGGAGTTAATGGCCATTCGATATCAGTACTCATTCAAGTATTATTTTTATACTATCAGTAACTAAATGTTCTCTGATAGTACCTGTTAGTATAAGAGTATCTCCTATCATTGTATTGATTGGTGCTATTACATTATAAACTTTACCATCAACCACATAAGATGCTTGATTAGATGTACTTACAACCTCTCCTTGATATTCCCAAGTAAGATTACTATCCCAAGATACTTTAAGTGATTCATAGTATTGGTGATTGTGAACAATGCCACTTATTCTGTGGATTGTTTGGTTTGTATTTTCGTTTAAATCTAAACGATAGTAACCATTACTATCTAGTTCTAAGTTTCCATTTAGTTTTAAACTTGGTGCAGGTAGAGTTAATAAAACATCATCATCTTCAGTTGTACACGAAGATGCAATTATCATCAATACTACTATTAATACAACTATAAAGTAATTTCCTAAACTATCTAAAAAATCTTTCATTATAATAAGTAATCTAAAATAGAATCCCAATCAGGATATTCGTTTGGTTTGTTATCGTTTTCCCAATCATATCCAAATCTCAATAACTCTCCACTAAACTCACCAGCACCATTCTTCAACCTATCATCAATAAGATAATCTCCCATTAATAAATCTTTTCTGTGAGTAGTAAATAATCTTTTGTGGAAGATATCACCGAAGTAATCTTCTAACCAAAATCTTTTATCGGTAAGTGATTGTGGATTACCCCAAGGAGCAGAAGTGGCAATAAATAATTCATACTTACCACTTTCGTGTAGTTTCTTAACTGCCTCGATAGCCCCCTTATATGGTGGAGCGATTCTGAACAATCCTTGTATGTGGTCAGGAAATGATTTGTATCTTTCTTCTAAATGTGGATGTTGTTTAAACCAATCTTCGATTGCTTTACCGAAATCAACTAAGACCCCATCCATATCAATGTAAACTATTTTTTTCTTCAAATTGTTTGTTTTAATGTTATTATTATCACTCATTTACTATGTAAATATACGAAAAATAATTGAGACTAGCAAATTAAAATCGATGTTTTTTCCACTCACCTGCAATCTTTTTTAGTCCATTGTAATATCCATCTTGATAATTTTCTGCAACAATATCCATAACTCCATCGTTATCTATATCATCAATCTTAAATCTTGACCAACCATGTTTATCTTGAGAACCATGCATATACCCACCATCTTTTGCCTCTTTAAATAATTCATTATTCAATGTAAAGGTTAAATTATCATTTTCATATAAATGTATGTAAGAGTAATCTGACCAGGTATCTATACCAGCATTTATGTTTCTTAATTCTAATATATCTAAATCTCCATCATTATCATAATCTAAAAATTCAAAATCAAGTGTAGCATTTGTTTCAGTAGTGGGTAATGAAATAATATCATATTCTCCAAAAGTAGGTTTACCCAACATTATACTTGAATTACTACCATACATATCAGGTCCTGGTTTCATTGTTCCTACAATAATATCATTATACCCGTCTTTGTTTATATCAAGTATTTCATAACTCAATGCAGGTTTAATTCCAAAATCATCAACACTAATATTAGTATTAATAAAATTACCTGTACCATCTCCCAACCAAATATAAGTTGCAGTTACTATATCAACAAACCCATCTCCATCTAAATCTCCACTAGCTCCGGTGTGATACCACAACCCCTTACCTTCATCTATTGAGTTAACATCAAACTTACCTTGTTTATTTTGAATTAATACTGTAAAGTTTCCACCATAATCACCTGGTATTCTTTCATCTACCCCAAGTAAAACATAATCTGCTAAACTATCATTATTAACATCTGTTTTTAATATTTTATAATTACCCAATCCCTTAAGTGATGAGTTAATATATTGTGCGTCTTCGGTAAATGTTTTATTATCTCCACTATTAATATACCAATTAGTATCACTATCGTATTCAGAATTCCAATGAGTTGTAAGTATATCTTGAAACCCATCTTTGTTTACATCACCATATGCTTGATGACCATACCAGCCTTGTTTACCCGATAGGTTATTCATTATTGATGAATGAGAATTATTAGGGTCTCCTTGATAATCTCCCCATCTAAATACTATTCCACTTTTTTGGTTATAGTAAGATTCTGATTTTACAATTTCTTTTTGTGGATTTTTACCTATATCTGAACTTTCGTATGGTTCGTATTCACAACTACCTAATAGTATTAGTAGGCCAATAAGTAATAAGGGCTTCTTGTTTTTGAGTATTCCAATCATTTTTATTTATTTTTATATTTAATTCTTTTAGTATTTTATAACCACGCTCCCATGCGTCTAATTCGTTTAGAAACCTACCCATTTCATATTCACTTGGGTATCTATCTATATCTATGTTTTTATATGAATTAACACCAACATTTGTAGGTGGTTGTAAGACATGACCAATTTCATGTAACAATGCAATTAATCCATTCTTTTTTAAATCATAGTTATGATGTATAAATATTGTTCTATTCCATGGACCTAAATATTTTGTAATGTGAGATAATTTTACATCAACCCCTTTTTTTAGTTTGATATAATCTACAAGTCTCTGAAATTCCTTTGGGAATTTTCTATTTACAAATTTATATTTACCCACTTGTTAAAATATTATTTTTTTGAGTAAGACCTAAATCCAACAACAGGCACATGTCCTATAATTTCAATTTCTCTTTTTCTAATAAAGTTTTTTGTAATTTTTAAACTATCTAGGTCTTTTTCATTCATTACCCAATCTTTGAATAGGTAAGTTAACATTTTACTTTTAATTGCTTTTATCATTTTAATTAATTTTACTGGTTCGTACTAAATTTTATTTTAAAATTCCGATACTTCTTAAGAACGTATCTCCCACTAGAGGTTGTTCTGGTTCTTTCAGAATTACTTGTGTATCGAATTGTCTTTGGATAAAGTAATCTAACTTTCGGTGAATCCTATCTATCTCCTCCAAGTTCGGAACTTTCGTATTCATAACCTCAGCATTCAACTTACTAGTCCAATACTCAATTTTACCCATGTACCCATTAGGATATCTTTCATTTGATTTACTCATAATTTTACGTTTTTTAAGATTTGTGATTTATCGATTAATGTATTTACAGTTCCAATAATACTACTACCATAATCTACCGATACTCTAACACAACCATTAAGGTCTGCATCAAATTCACATTGGTAGTTATTATCGGTAACAATTCCCTCTTGGATTTGTCCATACTTATTTTCAAATTTTATTTTATCGTTTACTTTTATCATATTTTAAAGGTTTAATTCTTTCATTACATTGTTAAGAATATTATTCATAATGAACTTTTCTTCTTTTCTCTGTTGGTATTTTTTCTTATTGATTATAGAATTTTGTTTCTTAATAATAACATTAAGAGCAGAGATTACATCGTTCTTAGTATCACCAATCATACCAACTAACCATTTAGTTCCATCAATATTTAAAGTATCACCTAAGTTTCTTTCCCACTTAGATAACATATACTGAACGCCATATAACTTAGTTTTACTCTCGTTCATTCTTACTAATCCGATGTGTGTTTCTTTTATCATTTTTAAGGTTTTAAAGGGTTTAATTATCACTCATTTACATAGTAAATATACGAAAAAAAGCCGAGACTACAATGGCTTTTTTCAATTATTTTTGCAATAAAAAGTTTCTAAATTATAGATTTTTTTTGGAATAATCTATATCGATTTAATGGATTTAATGTATCGTTTAATCGTTCTTCATCTATATCAAGTTTCCAAGATTTAATTATGTTTAAAGATAGTTCTCTATCTTCTCCGTATAAATCTTCATAATAAGTAATTGGTATAGATAGTAGTGTTGATAATGTCTGTATTTTTGTTTTAAAATCATAAATCAATTTGTGCTTATTATCTAATATAAATTGATTTACATATTCTTTAGGAATATTAGAAAATTCCCAACTAGAATGAATATCCATATTGTTATCTAAATTATAGTATAAACCAATATAACTTTCCAAAATTTCTTGAGAGTTTCTTCTATCAAGTATAATAGTTTTATCAAATTGTTCTGACATCTCCTTACATACTTCAATATCACTCATATTACCGATATACTTTTTTCGTGGTATATCGTGTATTAAATGCTTCACTACTATCTTTTCGTTTTTTAAAATATCTAATGGATATGGGTGTTTTAAATAATTATGATTGTATCTTCTATATGGTTCATTCAAACCACTATATCCTAAGTTAATTATATTAGACCAGAGCGATGTACTACCTGTTCTTGGTATGCCTATAATTAAAATTTTCATGAGTAAGTTTGTAACAATCTTAGTAGTTCATCTAACGCCTCGTGTCTATGATTATCAACAAGAGTTATTGCATAAACATATTTAGATTCTTTAACTTTTGGTACTTCGTGTATTGCTGAATCATTTGGGAACTTTAAATCAATTTGTTGTGGGTCACCAGTAAGAATCATAGTTGATTTTTTTCCTAATCTACCCAACACCATTCCTAATTGTGATTTAGTTAAGTTTTGAAACTCATCTACAATTACACAAGAATTTTCAAATGTTCTTCCTCTAAAGTGAGATAGTGATACTAATTCTATACTTTCTTCTGATTCCATCTTTTGTAGAATAGCTGGCTTGTTGTAAACTTTTCTCATATTAGAACGAATCGGTACTAACCAAGGTTCCATCTTTTCATCAAGCGAACCAGGTAGATATCCATTATCTTCGTTTGATACTGTTGGTCTTGTTATAATGATTTTGTTTATCTGTCTTGTGAAGAACATATCTAATGCAATTTGTACTGCAAGAAGTGTTTTACCAGAACCTGCTTTACCCATTACAAAATTATAAGGATGGTATAAGATATTTGTCTTTGCCATCTTTTGTTCTTCAGATAGAGTTATTGAAAATTTTACTTTACCCTTTGGGGCTTGTTTCTTAATATTTTGTGTCATAGTTTTATAATAAATTATCAATAAATGTTGCACCACAATTAAAGTTTAATCTAATTGGTGCCTTATTCCATTTATCTACATATGCATAACCATAATCAGTTCTGCTCATAACCTCTCTAACACAATATGCATATAATTGATATCCACCATTTCTTGGTGCAACTTTTTTAATTACATAAGTTCCACCAGAATAGTTAGAGTTTGGAGTTGGTAAATCTTTTACTTTTTCAATCCAATCATAAGTTAAGAAATTACATGTCCAAAACCAACCACATACTTCTCCTTTAAAATATTGAATAAAACACGAACAACCTACATCAAATCTTTTTTGTAGATTTTCCAAATCAGGTCTATCTTTCCAATCGGATAATTCTTCATTAATACTGTCAATGATTTTTTTTAAATCAGATTTATAAGATAAATCAGTTACCTCCACATAGGTATATCGTGAATCGAGTTCACAAGGAAGTTTGAATTCGGGTGCCCAAATTCTCATTTGTACAACATCTTTTTTGTTAACCATAATACCTTTATTATAAATATATTATTACATTAGAATTTTCTTATCGTACCAAATAATTAAAGTTTTTCTTTTTCCTTTTTTTATTAGTTTTACTTCGTGTTCCTGCTTACCACCATTGTATATAACATAATCACCAGGAAAGTTTAAACCACTATCTTTTCCATCTATGTATAATTCACCACCATCACAATCAGCTTCTAATAAAATATTTAAAGTTACTTTTGAACTTCTATCCAAATGTGGTCTTAAAAAGTGTCCTTCAGTATATGTTACAGTATGTAACGATGTTATATCTTTACTAGCACAACCACTTATTCTATTAAGTATTTCAATCAACTCTGTATTTGAATTATCGTAATGTTGTAATTTCATATCTGTAAAATCTTTACCTTCATCTACTAATTTCCATGTTGGAAAGATACTAACTCTTTTATCAAATTCTTTTTTTGATATTATTTTAGCACCATCAAGTAGTTCGTTAATTTTACTAAAATCGCTATTACTTAATTTTTTTGTCATTATACTAAACTTTTTTTTCTCCAATCAATATCTTTGATATCAATATTATACTTCACACAAAGTGCACTCATTCCCCAACCTTCTGCATATCCTATTCCTTTTTTATATCTATTTAATCTTTTACTTGTCTTAGTATCAGTCTTATATGTACTTTCCAAAAAGGTTTGAAGTTTTTTTGAATCATCAATAAGCTCATCAATGTTTTCTTGATATGGAAATGAAATTAATGCTTCTAGTATATATTGTGAAATAATACCTGTTTCATTTATTATATTTAATAATTTCCCATTTCTCATTTCAATTTCAAAATCACTAAACCACATAGGTCTATCTATTTCAGATGATAAATCAAAAATCATATAGGTGTATAAACTTGAATTATCATATTTAAGGTTTGTATTATATTGAGAAATCCAATCAGAATCAATGTATGTGATTCTTTCCTCGTATGTTTTCGATAAATCTAAAATGAATTTTATTTTTTCGTAATAACTAAATATATCTCTAGTGTATTCATAACATGAAGCAGTATTACTAAACTGAGTTGAATCATCAGTTAATATATGTAAACTATTGGTGGTAGAAAATTTATTTATATCTTCTTTAAATCTATTAATCCAATCACTACCAACACACATTGTAGCGTAAATCATAACGAGTGTTATGCATGTGCTGCTTTAAAATATGTTATAAAATTACCAAGTATTGAATTTACTTGATTTTTTTCACTAGTAGTTAATGGTGTAGTTGTTCTTGTTTTTACCGCCTCTGGTGATAATGTTTTATAAACTTGTGCCATAATTCTTTCTTTTATTTGTTATGTACTAAAATGCCGTTTGCATAAAAGTTGTGATTTTCAGATACACTTAATAGGTTATAAACTGTATGTGTTTCATCCAATACATCTACTGTTGAAACTAAGGATTCTTCTCCATTTACTTTTTTACAAGTATCAAGAACTTCTATCTCACTAGCCTTAACCCACCCTTTTCCATTTATATAGAATGGGTGTTCTGATGTAGTAATAATTATATTTTCGTTATCAAGGGTAATTCTAATTACAGAATTAACTTCATGTTGTTTTAATTTACCAACAGTTCCTTTTTCATTACTTTCACTTTCTTCATTATAGGTAAGTACTTCCTCTCCAATATTAATATCTTCAATATTCTTTACATCTCCATTCGATAAACTAATTTCAGTACCTGCAACGAAGCAGTTGTGAGTAACAACATTACTTGATAAACCACCATCTGCTAATATAAAGTTATCCACTTCTTCTAAGTTTAAACTATACATTGTATAAGAGCCTGAAAGAATTTCTATATTAATTGAACTAATACTTTCTAATGAACCACTTTCATCAAACAACTGAAAATCTGATGTGTTCATTTCATATGGGAACCTATATACTATTTGATTATTCACACTATCATAGACAAGTAAATAAACAAATGGTGATACTCTAAATGAGCCACTTGAAAGTGTTATGTTTGCAACTGCATTATATTTAGATTGTTCTTCGTAAACAAAAGTAACTTGAGAAGATGTTGCATAAGAACCACTTGGTAAAGTTGAACCTGCGTGAGACCACTCTCTAAATATTTCCTGCTCATCAGTATCAGGTGCACCATGTATATAATATGCTTTTAAACTATCACCAATCGAACTACCAGAAATCGGTACATGAGTCCCATCACTTGCAACTACTTCTTGTTCTCCAATTATACCCTCTGAGTTTACTCTTATTTCATTAGTTGTAAATTCAAAGTAATGGTGTGTTGGCAGCCAATTTACTATTAAATTATCATCGACTGGGATTGATGTTGGTTTTTCTAATATTGCTTCAACTTCATACTCTCCAATAGTAGCAATATCTAAATCACTTCCATATATTACTTTATAAGACCTAATTGATGATACTTTATTTGCAGTAACATCGCCTGTATAATATTTTTGGATTAGAGTATCATCATTTTGTAAAACTTCTTTTGTATGATTTAATCTATCAAGAGATGAACTTGTTGAGTTTCCTATTTTGAAAAAACTCATTGCTGCTTTTGGTCCAATTCTACTATTTCTAACTGCTATATCAGGTAGGTTTGAAGATGAGTTAATTGTATCAACTCCTAAGTTATCGTGTTCAAATGCAGATGAAGAATATGCAAACGGTACGATAGAACCACTATCAGAATTATCAGCATATAATTTATATAAATTTATATTATCTTTTGCGTATTCACTATCTAATATTGCTGATTCATCATAAGCTAATCTTAAGATAAATTTGTTTTCTGCATCTGTAACTGATTCAGGATATATTGTACATATTTCAATCAAATCTCTTTCAAATGTAGTAACAGATGAACTTAATGCTGCGTTTAATGAACTTGAAAAATAATCAACAAACTCTAAATGAAAATCTTTATATATTACATGAACAGTATCAATTGATTCACTTGTAAATACATCGAATAATTCTGTAAAATCTAAACTACTAAAAGATGCTGATATAAAACCAGTATCTGTATTTATTTCTAAAAGTCTTAAATCTTCGTTTTCATCTTTAATGAAATCGGCTGATATTAATGTTCCTTTCATGGTATATATGTACTTTTTTTAAATAGTATTCCTCTTATATAAGTATATCTTTTATCAAATTTATTATAATATATCTCGTTTTATTTTATCATATATTGGCTTTCCTAGTTCTCTTTTTTCTTTAATATCAATTTTGATTGCATTAATTTTAATACACTTTTCGTAATTTTCTTGTTTTGTAAAATATTTTAAACCAACCTCTAATACTTCAATATAATCTTTTTGTGGAATTAGTATAGCATGAGATAAATTTGGATGTATCAGTATTACTACCTCACTTCTTTTATCACGATACGCTTCGTGTATGTTTTGACATACTTGCCAAAGAACATCTGCACCTCGTTGTTTTAAAAAGTTTTTCACTCTTTTATTTCTTGGAAGTAAATAATTTCTCCAAGATGTTGTTGCTAACAAATTATTGTTTATCATATTAAGACCTTAATACTATCCAAGTATTTCTAACTTTACTCCACCTGTAAGTTGTTCCACCCTTTTTTCTTCGTTCTCCTGTCCTTCTACCTGGCACACCAAATGGTGGATATAGTAAGCCAGAACTATTATCTGGTTTTTGATTATCATTATCATCAAAATCTCCAACATTATTTTGATTACCTAGTGAGGTACCATCACTATCTCCATCTAAATTTTCACCACTTTGATTTAAATTATCTGATATATTTGATTCTTCATTCAATATTCTTTTGTTTAAATTATCTAACTCTTTAGAATGGTCCATTCCAAGTTCTTTTGTTAATTCAATTTTCCATGCACCAATATCACTTGCTCTTCTTAATGTTTCATCACTACTTACCATCCAATCAATATGTCTTAAAATATCTTCTTTAGTTGTTAAAGTTTTTGTAACTGTAACTTCTGCATAATCTTCAGGTATTTTAAATTGAGCTTCCTTTGAATAGTTTTCTATAAATGAAAAATCAAATTTAATAACAGGAATAGTAGTTCGGTTTTTATAGGGATTACCGGCGTTTAACTCTGCCTTTAATTCTCCTAATAAAATAGGTGATGCATAATAATCTCTTTCATTACCATTTACAAATTCTACTATAAAATTAAAACTTGTTGGATATTCATTAATGTTTAATGAAAGTATATCATCAATATTTTTTGTTTTAAACTCTAAAAAGTTTTCTGAATATTTGCCTGTAAATGTTATTGCTTCGTCCTTTACTGTGTAGTTTGGAGATGGGTCAGTTCCTACTTCTGTTGGATATGGGTTTTGAATGTATGGTAAACTACTAACACCTAACACCTCAGATACCGTATCTACATTTTCATCACTAACGATATCTTGTTCTATTTCTGGTCTTGCTAAAGATGGTTGTGGTTTTTTATTTTCTGGCTTTGTGTTTGGACTTGGAAGCGAAACATCTTGAATTGGTCTTAATATGTTTGATAGGGTTGGTTTAGAAATACTACTACCACCACCTTTTTCAATTATCATTTCACTATTATCTGATAAAAGTTGTCCACTTATATCAGTAATTAATCCACTATCAATATTAGGTAATTTATATGCCATTGTACATTACTCGTTTAGTATAAATATATTTATATCTAATTTGTTAATGTATAGTATGCTTTTTCTATTGCTTCGTGTATGGTAAGAAAGGGGTCATCTTTTCTTATTTGAGAAACAGTTTCCCACAATTCATCCTTAATTCCTAATGAATGTGATTTATGTAATAGTTCTTCTGAATATTCTGAATTTGTGAATCCCATTAATACAACCTCCTTGCATACATAAGTATTACAATCCACCATATTCATCATCATAAAATTGAATATTTATTCCAGCTTCTTCTAACATTGAGAAACTTCTGTGGTAGTTTTCTTCCCAATGGTCTCCTTTAGTAGTAACACCTCGTTCACAAAAGATTCGTGTGATACCAGCGTTTATGATTCCTCGTGCACAATCTACACATGGAATTCCACAAGATAGATACATAGTACAACCTTTAGTTGATACTCCTATTCTTGCAGCATTGTAGATAGCATTTCTTTCTCCATGTTCGAACCAATAATACTTTTCAGGTCGTTCTTGTCTTTCTTTTTTATTATCTTTTAATCCTCGTGGAAATGAGTTGTAACCAGTAGATACGATTTCCTTATCCTTACCAACAATGATTGCACCTATTTGTGTGTTCTCATCTTTAGATTTAAGTTTTACTTGATGTGCCAAGTTTCTAAAGTATTCTACCCATCTCATAACTATAACTATATTGGTTCGTAATTTATTTCTTGAATTGTTTCACAGAACCAATACTTACCTTCCCTTTGTACTTTGAATGCAGTATCTGCTCCCAACCATTCTTTAATCAAACTCACATTTTTACAGTTTTCAATTGGTATAATAGCACATATAAGATAGGGGTTACCATTAATATATTCGATTGGTCTTTTATTAATTGGAAATCTCATTTTATTTATTAAGAGCCTTCGGAGGGACTCGAACCCACGACCTGCTGATTACAAATCAGCTGCTCTAGCCAGCTGAGCTACAAAGGCTTGAATTTATTATTGATTAATAACTTCTTCTACAACTTCAGGAGTTGGTGTTTCCAATTCGGTAGTATCTGCATTTATCAAACCTTCTAACTTTACCGAATTTGAATCTGTTACAACTTCTTCTGTCATTTGTTTTTTACAAACATCACATACTTTTTTATCTTTCTTTTTGTCAGTACAACTAACAAAGATTGATGTTATAAAAAATAATACTAATAGATTTTTCATAATTAATTAATTTAAATTAGTGGAGGATATCGGAGTCGAACCGATGACCTCTTGAATGCAAATCAAGTGCTCTAGCCAGCTGAGCTAATCCCCCATGGCGGAGAGAGAGGGATTCGAACCCCCGGAGGTGTGACCCTCGCTGGTTTTCAAGACCAGTGCATTCGACCACTCTGCCATCTCTCCTAACTATCGTTCAATTTAATATCTTACATATTCATTCTTAATCTGTAAGATTCTTCTTCTATTTTTTTGATTCGTTTTATCAACTCTTCGTTGGTAGGTGGAATCATTTCCTTCAATTTACTTTCTAATTTATCTAACCTTGAATCAATTAGAGAATGAACATCTCTATCTAATTCAGTAATATTACCAGATAACATCTCAACATCAATATTAACTCTTTCGTTAATATCTCTATTGAGATTTGCTATTTGTATTTCAGCATCCTCTATATAGGATTCTAAATAATTTAATCGCTTTTTTCCATTAAATACACCACTCACCGCATACCCCAAAAGGAATATAAAGATGGATGAGAATGCACCTATTACAATATAAAGTGTTTCCATAATTTTCTTTTTTTTAATTAAACAATATTTCAATGAACAATAGTTGTACTCGGTAGGGGAATCGAACCCCTATTACCAGGATGAAAACCTGAGGTCCTAACCGTTAGACGAACCGAGCAATATTTTCTTTTCAGAATATCTAAATGAAAATTTCAATAGATAACTGAAAAAGAAATCTCCAGCAATAGAGTTAAGAAAGAATGGTAATGCCATTGTATAACATAATAGAATTCCTTCTATTGTTTTTGGATAACCACCCATTAACCAAACTCCAAAGTTGGTAATAATAAAAAAGATAAGTGATGAAATAAATACATTCTTAACCCTTATCTTTTTCCAATAGGTTCCTAATATACTAATAAGAAAGAACGAACCATATACCCAATAAGAGATACCATAGAAACCTAAATACATATCAGATATCCCCATTGCTATTAAAGGTAAAGAGATACCCAACCACTTGTTTTTAAATGTTGTTCCACCGAATAAAGCAAGTGCTGTTATTGGTGTAAAGTTTGGTGGATGTGGTAATAATCTTACCAACACCGCCATAATAACAAATCCTACAAGTAGTAATTCTCTTTTATTCATCTTCATAACTTATCCAATCTCTTTTTGATTTACCTTTACGAGAATAATCCTTTTTTGATTTATGAACTTTCTCAGTAGTTTTTTTACCTATATGATGAGATGCCTCACCATAGGTCATATCATCCCAACTTAACTTCTCTTGATAAACTTTCTTGTTCTTTTGTTTCTTCATTACTTACCAATTCCATTATTGTGTTACTTCTATTTCTCAAGTATTGTTCTTCTGTCCATTCTGGTGTTCTATCAGTAATAAACTCAATATGATAAATAGATTGAGATTGTGTTTTTTCTTCTGTTATTTTATATATTAATTTTCTCATCTTCTAAATCTTTTAAATATTCAATATATGATTTTTCAAAATCATCTCTACACGATGATACCTTTTCCCATATAGATTCTCTATATTCATCATCATCCCACATTTTATCATTGTCAATTTCATCATCATAATCTTCGATATCATCATAATCTTTTGCATATAAAAAAACACCTATTGGGTCATATGATTCATCTTCATATGTACCACAAATATAACAATCCTCTTTCACATTAGATAAAATTTCTGCTAATTTTTCAAGTAATCCTTGAGGTACTGACCATGCTGATGTTAACATAAGATGAATGTAATCTATATCATCACTATCATCGTATTCAGAATATACCCACTTTGCTCCTACATTATCAATATACCAATCTCTATCATATTCTTCTGGTACATCTTCATCAAAGATTCGTTTTCCTAAATCTTCGGTATCAACTTGATACTCACCTTCGTTGGGTGTAAAGATTTCTCTGAGTTTTTCTAATACTTTGTTATCACCGTTTCTAACAATGATGTGAGTACTCATGTGATTTGCCATACCTATTGTTTATTAAATTCATCTTCGAAATCAGGATACTTTTCCTTAAATGCGTTTAGTAAATCATAAGTATAACCTTTTTGTTTCTTAGTTATATCTCTCAAATTTACCTCTTGAAAAAGTTCAGATGCTAACTGAATACATTTGTACCCATAGAAGAATAATAATGAATCTTCTATACTATCATCTTTGAGATATGTTTTTAACGAATCGTGAATGTATCTCGCATCGTTAACTAACTCTTTTGCTTTATCTTTTTCTATTGCCATAACTTACCAATTACCATTATCGTGTAGAGATTGGAATCCACCTGTCTTTCTATACTCTTCGTTTTTATGTCCAAGTTCTACCCAATCATCTCCATATTTTTCTCTTGTATCAGAATATATCTTTCTGTCGTGATATCCATCTTCTAATAAAAGGTCTTGTAACTCATCTTCACCATAAACTTCTTTATTAGTTTCAACGAACTCCTCTTGGAAATCCCAATCGTAAAGATTCGCTTGTAGATAATCCCAAAGTTCTTCTGATGTATTTCCCTCATATGGAGGTTCGCATTTTCTTAGTTTGTCAACATCAACCTCAATTGGTTCTTCTGTTGCTTCCCATAAGGTGTATTTCTCACACCTTCTTACATAAAATTTTTCACTCATGATTTATTAATTTAAATTTATTATACAGTTTCTCTTTTTCTAAGAACTGCGTAGTTTTTTCTTTTGATTTTTTTGTTTACACTTTTAGTAGCCGTGCTTTCTAAATGCATTTTTCTTTTTTGTGATAGCTTTTTACTCATTGTTTTATATTTAAAATTTATATTACTACAAATATACGAAAAATATTTTAAAGCTCCAAATTATTTTACACTTTTTTTAATGGGTAACTATTATTTCACCTGTATTCCAAGATGGTATATAGTAATTAAATCCATGTTTATCAAGAATCTCATCTTGAATTCTTTTTTGTAGTTTGTGAGAATTGCCAGTAATTATTGTACATTGAAACACCTCATCTTGTGATTGTAACAAAACAAAATCCTCTGCTGCAAATACTGCTTCATCATGGGTAAATCCATGTAAATCTATTTCATTCATAAATAAACTTTTTTTAAATCTTCTATTGGTGTATCAAAAAATTCTATATCATCTCCAAATACAAACTTACCAACTTTATATAATATTTTATTTTCTTTTATGGTTAAATCCCATACAAGTTGTTGATTTTTAAGAAATCTATCTTTGTTATTTTCATATATTTTTTTTATATCAAGTGTTGATAATCGTTTTAATTCTTTAACTAAAAAAGGTATTCGTTTATTATCATTATATCCATCTATTGTTAAATCCATATCATTCGATATTCTATTAATATATCCTGGCTGATTACTTCCATCATCATAATCGTGATTTATTATATCATCAAACAAATCAAAACCAACATCTCTTAAATCTTGTATAATTCCTTCGTGACCAAATATCATTGGGAACTGTAAGTTATAAAATGGTTTTAAACATTTTTCTGTTTTGAATGGCCATAGACCTGTACTTGATTCTGTAACAACATCTATATAAGTTTTTTCTGCTGCGTTTATTTGAATACCAAACCTATTTATTTCATCTATTTCAGATTCCCACGGCAGTATTAATCTTTTTACATTTAATTTTTCTAAATAAGTTTTAAAATTTAGTTGGAGCTTTAAATCTTGTGGTGGGTTTAAATATGATACATATCCTTTATCTAATAAGTTTTCTTCGGTTAAATAATGTATCAGTAAACTTCGATGTGTACGAGTTTCATTATTTAATGATAAAAATAATCTTTCTTTTAATTCAGGTTTCCAAGATAACCCATAGGTTAATTTGTTTGAATATCGAAGTGCCTCGGTAGTATCTCCATGAATCATACGATTACTTTTTCCACAGAATAATAGTAGACCAGAATGTTTCTCACTAAAAAATTCAACATTAGGATATTGGTGTTGAATTGAAGAATAATCATAAAAGGGTGTTAGCCATTTTACTGTTTTTAATTTTAATATCTTATCAAACTCTAAATCAAATAATATTCGTTTACAATCTGCATTAAGTGAAAAGCCCTCACCCAACTCATCGCATACAAGAGTATCACAAGTAATATTGTGGGTTGAAAATAAACTAATTTCGGTTTTTGTAAACTTTCTAATATGAAAAACATGACCTATTATATAATCCCAATGTGTATTTGCAAATCTTTCAATATCATCTAAATTATAGAGAGTATCATATTCTGTTGTTAGACTAAAGTTTAATCCACAGAAAGTAGAATTCTGTAAATCGCAATTAGGTTCTAGTAGTAAAATTCTCTTATTGTGAATTTTTGTTTTAAATAAATTTTCTATGCTTATTTGCCTTTCCATAAAAATTGAACCATCAATATTGCAACACATAAAACAATTTGGACAGATATTTTTGGTGTTATATGTTGTTTAAATAACCAAGATGTTAGAATGGTATATGATATTATACCTATTACAAAACCAATAAATCTATTAGGCCACAAATCTCCTTCAAAAGCAGTTACTCCATAGTATGTTCCTTTTAAAAAGAACCAAGTGATTGGTATTGCCATTAGATACCAACCCCACCATTCTGGTGGAAATCGTTTATCTAAAAATTGGTAGTTATGTTGTAGGTAAGCCCCGGTCTGACCGAGTGTTATTAGGATTACTGCGTATAATAAAAATAACCAATTGAATTTTTCTTCCATTTACATTAATTTTTTCTTTTTAATTCCCAACTCTTCGTGTATCATATCTAGTGTTGGTTTCTCTCCATTTGCGCCAAAAAACAATTCTCCATTTATCCATGTGTAATGTTCTTGTGCTGTTTCATTCTCTTTCATAAGTTCGTGGAATATTCCTCGATTGTAAATAGAGTATGGTAGATTATAATCTTTAAAAACCTGTTCTATTTCATTTAACCAATTTAATCTATCTTGTGTAGTGTTGTACATGGTATCAAATATAACAGAGTTCCTATGTTGGATAAGAGGTTCTCCCTCTGCTATCCATTTATTTTGTAGTGTAGTGTGTAATAAAAATGCAGAACAAGTGAGTATCTCTGACATACAATCATTATATTCTTTTACGAAATCAACTGTTCGTTGAAAATCTTCTCGCGTTTCATTTAAATAACCAATAATAAGTTGCATTGCAAATTGCATCTTTGGTGCGTGAGGTCTTTCTTTTTGTAATACTTTATTTATACTTCGTACATTATCAAAGATTTCTCGTACACCTTCCATGTTTGTATATTTCTTCATATGTTTTAAAACAGGTTCAGATGCCGATTCAAAACCAGTAATCATTTTAGATAACCCCGCTCTTCGGAATAACCACATAGTATCCAAATCTCTCATTACATTCTGCAATCTCATATTTCCACCAAAATCAATTTGGTACTCACCCCATTTATCGATTATCATTTCACAAAATTGCATTAACCATTTTGGGTTTCCATTTATAATACTATCGTGCATAAAGAAACTTTTTCTTCCCTTATTTACCCAATACTCCATTTCTTCCATAACACTTTCGTGAGTTCTATATCGGAATACAGGTATAAATTCAGGTACCGAACAAAAGGTACAACGATAAGGACATCCTCTACTTAATACAAGTGGAACTGAATATTGGTATGTAGAGTGGTAATAATAGTTTTCTTCCAAAGATGAATAATCAGGCATTGGAAGTGAGTTCATATCTATATTTTCTCTCGATGGATTATGAGTTAATTCCATTGGAGTATCTATATGTTCACCAGTTGATTTTCTCCAAACAATCCCTTTTATCTTTGAAAGAGATTCATCACTCATATCACATTTAAGAATCTCTACGAATGTTGCTTCACCATCACCTCTTGAGAATACATCTACAAAATTATAATCTATTGTAGTGTATTTTGAGTTAGGTAACATACCGAAATCTAAAACCTCGATTCCATTACCACCCATAAGAATTTTAATATGAGGGTATTTCTTTTTTATTAAACTTGCTATTGCAAGAGATGCGTCTATGTTACCATCAATAATACTTAAACCAAAAAATGCAGGATTACATTTATCAATGTATTTAAAAATAAACCCTTCACATATATCGTGTATTTCTTGGAACTTAAGAAGTTCTTCCCATTCACCTTGTCTTGCGTAGGTGTTAAACATTTGAAAGAAATCGGATTCTTTATCGGGTGGATTTAAATAAAAGTAATCTATGACCGGGTCTATAATCTCAACATTCAAATCCGAGTGGAACTTATCCACATATGATTTTAAGGCAACAACCCCCGCGTAATAACCCGATTCGTTTATATTTGGTACTTGCATCAAAAGAGCATCTTGTTCTCCAATAACTTCATATCGGAATTGATGTTTAAACTCCTCACCCTTTGCCTTTTGTTTGAGGTAATAATCTTTTGCTCTTTTTGATTGAGACATATATTGAACCAAATCAATCTTTAAATCAGTTTGAGCAATGTTATTATCTATTTGATGTTTTATTCTTTTTTCAACCTCGTTCATGTGAAAACTAAAATCGTGTCGGTTTTTTAAAAATTTTTTACTAACCCAGTCGGAGAATTTTTCCCTTTCTTTTTATTGATAGTATTATAAATATAATGTCCCCTCGCTTTTTATTAACTTACAAGTTCTTTTCCCTTTTTTCTTTCCCATAAGATAAGTTCGTTAATAAGAGAACAAAGTTCGTATTCTTCCCTTTCTTCGTTATGTATCAAGAGTAGGGTCAACCACTTACGAGGAAACATATCAAGAAGTTCCCACTTTCCTTTTGTAGTATCTCCTATCCTCATATAGTGTCTTACCCATAGTTGAGTGAGTTCCTCTTTATCTCCTTGTGTGATTTCCCATAACTCTGACCAGTCCTTGGGAGATAAGGGTATAGGGTTACCTTTCTGTATATCAGCAAATAACATAGTTTTTTCTATTTCAACTTGTCTTTCTATCCAATCTTGATTAGGAGTCCTATTGGTTCCGAACATATCATCATCTTGTTCTTCATCATCGTTAGGTAAGAAATCATTCCAATCTTTCATAGTTGTTAGTTATATACTGAGTTTACTTTAATGTGGTACCGTTCTTAATTGTTATAGGGTTATTCTTTGATATATTAGATTTACCGAAATTTTTTTGGAGAGAATTTTTTTTTCTTTCCATCATATCATCAAATTCTTTATCTATACTAAATGTGTTTCCTATATTCATAATCGAGGTTGTAAACTTTTGTGCTACACTCCTTGTATATAAATATCATAGATTACACATTGTATAGGTAAAGACCGTACCCAATTAATAAATTTAAATTAATTATTACTAAATTCCATTGCTTAGCAAGAAATACTTGAGGAATTGATAATACCGCTCCAATTAAGTAAGTATATGCACCTATGTTATCATAGGGTAGTAAATAAGGGGAAATCATAATAAACCCACTTCCCATATAACCTAATCGATTACCTAACCTTTCTTCTGGTGTTAGTTCTCTTTGTTTAACTAGTAATCGTAATAGTGTACCTTTCCATGTATTCTCACAAGAACGACAAGTTTTTTTTCTTTTGTTCTTATACCATACATCTGGTCTTTTCTTATTACATACATTACATCTTCTCATTGTGGGTCTTAATCATCATTAGTGTCATCAAACTTATCCGCAAAACTTCCAATAAAGTTTACGAGAAATAAAAATACATACCAAGGCCATAGAGTTATTTGTAGAACTCTTTCTCCATTTACCCATGGTGGTCCAACTCCAAACTTTGTGGTTAAGTATTCTACTATTGCAGTCCATATCAACCCTATGATAAAATAACTACTTAAAAATTGTATCAAATCCATATTATGTAAATATACGAAAAATATCTGAGACTACAATGGTCTTTTAAAGTTTTTATTTTTATGATGCTATTTCATTAGGACCAGTAATTTCACATGATGAAAAAGTATCGTTCATATCTTTTATAAGTTTTCCACATAAAACATATCTTTCATACTTGATATTATTATCGTATAAGGTTTTATAAATATCTAAATGTGGGTCATCATAATCATATCTATCAAAAGAATTAATATATTTTTTTATTATACTAGGTTTTCCAAAAAAGAAATAATCATTACACCATATTGCATTAGGATATTCATCTGTTGTACGATAAGGAAGATTGTTGTGATGTAAATAAATTGTATCTTCTTGAATATCTAAATCTAAAATTTTATCCCAATCCGAATATAAATCGCATCTATGTAATATTATCTTATCATACTGATTTATGTTTTCAATATTGTTTATTGAAGTTTTCCAATGATGAACCATTAAGTGGAAAGTAAATCCATGTTTAGATAACATAGTATTTATTTCAATACTATTTTGATTTGATATATGAATTTTTTTTATATTTGGTATAGTGTTTAGAATTAAATTTTCATCTACTAATGTTTTTTCACCATTAATAACATTTTCTGACCAAGTAGAAATAACAACATCAACATCATCTATTCTTTTTAGATGAGGTATTACATATTCAAATGTTCTTAACTGACCAAATAATATTAATAAGTTAGTTCCCACGACCAGTTTTTCTTATTCCACTATTCATTCTTTTATTATTAGTTCTTGCAGAAAAGTTTTGATTTTTTCCTTTTTTACTTATATTATTTTTTTTGTTTCCGAAAAATTTACTTCCCATCGTGATGTCTCCTTTTTATTTTATCTACTTTCTTTCTTAAATTTTTATTATCTGCTCTTTGTCTTTTTTCAATAGTTTCCAAAACTTCTTTTGTTTGTTTTCTTTTTTTTCTTGCCAAGTATGACTTGTACATTCTTTTTTCTCTATCCATAATATTAATTTTTTACCATTTTCCTAATGGACATTGTGAAGATGGGGATAATGTTTTAGCTGATATATTACACCCACATCCAACTTTCCTTTCATTTGTTATAACATGATAACCGTAAATTTGAGGTGAGCAGGTATTACCTTGTCTTAATGCACATTCATTACATAACTGTAATCTTTTTTTTGATACTGCTTTAGTGACAGGGTCAACTGCATCAAATTGGTCTTTGATTACATTTGCCCATCCTTCTATAATTTCTCTTATTTGACTCATTTGGATAATTGTTTTTTTACATTATCTGAAAGTTTATCATCATAATAAGTACTTCTCATAGCGTTTAAGATTAATTGTTCCTTAGTAGTATAATAACCTCTATCTATTATATCAGAAATTAAATCTCTAACTTTATGTATAACTTCATCATCAAGTTTATCATTAAGTTTATAATTTGAAAGATACTTATCTAAAACAATCAAACCACCTTTAGTTTCATCTGTTAACTCATGTTTGTAAATCTCGAAACCTTTTGTTCCTGCCATTGTTAATAACTTTTTAAAACTTTTTTTTCGTTTTCTTTTTTCCTTAGTATATATAGCTAGTAATAGGGGGTTGGGGGTTAAAAATTATAAAAACTTTCCTTTAAAATTACCAACCATATACTTAGAAGCTTTACTACTAGCATTTTTATTTTTTCGTTTAGCATTCAATAACACATTTCTCAACCTACCACCATTTTCTTGAATGTATCTTTGACCGTTTTGGAGGTCTTTAAAATTATCAATTCTAGATAATATATAATCTTGGAATCTTTTTAGAGAAAAAGGTTCCTTCTTTATAGTATATAACAAATCAGAACTAATTGAATTAAATTCTAAAAATTCTTCTGCAGTATAAACATAAGGTGGAATTGTTTTGTGTTCATTAATATTTAATTTATACATTTCGTGTGGATATAACTTATTTATTATTTCTACATAAATTAACGCCTCGTGTGCTAACATTGAATAAATTAATGGAAAATGTTCTTTAAAAGACTTGAATACAAGAAACTTAAAACCAAGTTCTCTTGCATGTTGTTTAGATGTATCAATGTTTTGTAATCCATATAAATTTTTTAATGTAGCTCCCAAGTTCTGTCTATCAATATCGATAACACGAATTTTAGATGAATCAAATCCATTTGGTGGAAATGTTAATAGTTTTAAAATAAACATTAGATTACTTTCTTTATGGTCGTAATTAATTTCGTTAATAACTCTTGTTGTATCTTCTGCCCACATATCTACCATTGATTTAACTATATCATAGTACATTGGCATAAATTCATTATTCGTTCCAAATGATTGTACATTTGGAAATCTATTATCCGCAGTTACTTCGTAATAATGTATAAATGCATCTATCTCTGCTTTATTATATCCTATTGATTTTATATGTTTTAAAAATATTGGATTATCTAAAGCTTCCCTATTGGTTTGTTTTAAGAAAACATCTTGTATATAACCAGTAATCATTTTTTCTATTGGGTTTCTGATTACAAATACCCAATCTTTTCTACAAGATTTACCATTTAATAGAGATTCCCAATCTCTATATAGTTCTTGTACCAACTCATCTTTTATATAATCAATATCATTGCGTCGATTGAGTTGCATAGTAGCTATATCAAACGAATCTCTATGCTCAAGACCTTTATATTCACCTTTACCAAACATTTTATATGCCCAAGAAGATGCAACTTTAGGGTTACAACAATAATAAAACTTATCTGTAATGTATATTTGGAAGTGAGTATTAGCTCGTTCTTCCATTTTAAATTTTTTAATTTCTCTCATTGGATATAAAAAGTTTATCAACCAAGAATATGTGTTGAATGTAGTTTAGTAAAATTTTTGTTTTGGTAAGATTCTTTTGAGATTGAAAGTAATTAGCCATTTCCCTCAAAACTTCAGTATCAATTAGAGGTTTAGTTAAATCGTGGAGAATGAAAGGTTCTCTTTTCAGTTTTTGATATAATGATTTTTCAGTATGAACACCCATTAATATATCATAACTATTGTTACAACCTTCAGCCCACAATTCGTGAGCCAATTTTTTATTTTCTTCACTCATTGTTAGGTAAATTATTTACCTATAAATATCATCTAATTAATATTATAAATCGATTTATACCAATTTACAACATATTCGGATAACCATTTTGCTCCTTCAATGTTTAAGTGACCAGGATTTCCTTTCATATACCCACCCTCTTGTCCACCAAGAGTTTCATCTGGATAATTTTCTAAAAATCCTAATACAGAGTTTTCATCTCGTATAGAACAATAGTGGTTATCCCACAAATATTCGGTTAATTCAGGTGTAAGTAAATCAAGTTGGTCGTGTCTTACTTCACCACAATTTAAATATTCCCATTCATCATCATTGTTCTTAGTTCTATTTCTAACTTGTATAGTATAGTTTTGACCATCTTGATTATCACCTGTAGGTATTGGAGTAAAAATTCCCTTCTGATTATCAATCATATCGAAAAATAAATAAGGAATATTATTAGATTCACAATATTCTTTTACAAAAAGTATAGACCTGTAAGTTTTATGTAAGGCATCTGATATTGAACCGAACCAAGGTTGTAGTGCTTTTTTATTTATTTCTATTTCTTTAAGGGCTTGTGGGATTTGTGGGTCATTAATATCAACAAAATTAGGTGCAAAATCCCATGGAGATATGGTTACAGTCCATCTTGTGTTTGGAAAATCACCTTCTATAATTGGTTGATATATATTATACTGTCTACCAAATTCAGACCAGCCTATCATAACTACACATTCTTTGGCTTTTTCTTTGTTTTTCATTAACCAAGTAAGTGTTGTATTACAAATCCAATCGTTTGACATACCACCACAGGCTATGTTTATGGTTTCTAATCCAAGTTTTGGTCCAACATAAGTTGCCCAACTTGCAACTTCTCCTTGTATATGTCCTTTAGTAAAGGAATCACCACAGGCAACTAAATATTTTTTTTTCATCTCTTTAACACTTATCAACAATATACTGACTTCTTATTTGGTTTAACCAAATTTTTTCTTCGAATGTATAAAATTGTTTTTGTTTAAGTTTAGTTAATTTGTTTATAGTATTCATACATTCTGATTGATAGTATATATCATCGAATGCAGTCATTTTTTCTGCAGTCCACTTTTGTAGTTTACTTAACAGAAGATAATGTTCATCTTCAAATTTATATTTGTTTAATACCATCTGTTACCATTCAGTTATAATCTTGACAAATAAATATGCGAATAAACATCCTAATAGCAACAAGGGAATCATACAACCTACAATACCTAGTGTTATTTTTTCATCTTCTATTTGTGAAGGAGTTTTCATTTTTTTCTTTTTTGAATATTATATTCATTAGCAAACATATTTAAAAGTTCTGCTTCTGATTCATAGTAATATCCCTTTTGTTCAATCTTTGTAATTAACTCTCTAACTTTACTGACAACATCTTCTCCAAATTCGTACATATTATCTGCTAACCACGAATCTAATTTTTTAAGATGTTTTAATTGTTCTTTATCTACAAAAGTTGCGTTGTTGTACATATTAGTTACATTTACAATCTTTTTTATTTGTAAGTTTATAATCACTTTGAGCTGCATTTACACACCAAAGTAATGCTATTACTGGCCAAACAATATCTTTATCTGTTGTTAATCTTATACCAATACTAATAATAATGGCAATTGTTGAAATAAGGTAAATAACCTTTAAGTAATTTTTCATATCTTTTTTTTTAATTGTTTTTTTATTTCCAAGGTAACATAGTTAAACCTATTAAATTTAGAATAGTTTCCAAAACAATAATAAATACAATACCACCAACTATTTGCCATGTCCACCATTTCCAACCTTCTAAACTATCCACCCATTTTCTAAATTTAGAGTTTCTTGCCTTTTCATATGCTCCACTCTTTTCACCTATCTTATCTGCCCAATAGTTTCCATCTAAAAAATCTTTGAGTTTTATTAAAGGGTAGAAGATAAAAGTTAGTACCTTGTGTATTTTTGTATTTCTAATTACTATACTTAATAATACCGCAAATATTAATGTACCTATTGCTAATAGGTTTATAATTGTTTCATCACTTAATTCCATATTTTCTTATTTATTAATTATTCTTTCATATCTTTTTTAGCAGTTTCACATAACATATCCCATGCAAATAAAGGATTTATTCTTGAACCAATTCCCATATTGTAAAGTAATGTATCTACATCAGCACAAAATGAGTAGTAATCATCTTCTCTAATTTCTATCATAGTATTTAATTTAAATTTCTATTATTGTAATAGTCCAGAATACCCCACACCAAAATAGTATAGTGCCGAGTATAATAATAAAACACCCTAAATCAGGTCTCCTATTAATTCCATTTTCTTTATCTATTTTTTTATCTTCTTCTGATAACCAATGTTTAAACATAATTTATAATTTTATTTATTTCCAGTTTTTACCAATCTACTATATGATAGTTCTACATATTCTTTATGTATTTCACTACCAACAAAGTTTCTATTAAGTTTTTCACAAACAATAGCTGTTGTCCCACTACCCATAAAAGGGTCATACACTAACTCATTTTTATAGGAATAGTATTTTATTATATTTTCTACCAACTTTTGTGGATAAGGTGCAAGATGTTTTACTTTTGTTTCTGGTTGTATTCTCCAAATATTAGTTTTCTCATACTCACCTTCTATTGGTTCGTCTTTTAAGAAGTGGTCTATTAGTTTATCTGATTTTTTCTTAAATACCAATACATATTCAGTTACTATATTTGGTTTATATGCCAATGGTTTTCTATGTTGAAAAAATCCACCATTTCTATTTGGAACTGCCCCCACTTGGTTTTTCCCATATTATATCTTCTAAAAACTCATATCCGATTTCTTCCATCATAGGAACAAAATAAAAAGGAAGTGGTATTCTATAACTTTGTGAGTTTCTATTTTCTCTTGGAACTAATACAGGTGATATATTTACCACCACCATTCTACTTTCCTTTACCTTATTGTATAATGATGAAAATATGGTTTTCATTTTATTCATATAGTCATCAACATCTTTATATTCAACATATTCACGAGCATTATAATATGGAGGGGATGTAACTACCAAGTCAATAGAGTTGTCCTCCATTTTCTTCATAGTTTCTAAACAATCTTCGTTATATATTTTATTCATAATTTTATTTATTTCCATTAAAAAAACTTGTGTTTATTTACTTTACTTTCACCAAGTTTAGTATATTCTTCACTAATCTCACTACCGATTACATTTCGGTTGTGTTTTCTACTCACTTTGTAAGTTGTTCCACTACCCATGAATGGGTCATAAACTACATCACCTTCTTTACTACAAGATAAAACTACATTTTCTACCATCTTTTCTGCAAATGGAGCTGGGTGGTTTGATTCTTGACTTCTTGGTATTGACCAAATGTTCTTTTTAAAAAGTGCATTACTTCTATCAAAGTAAGGTATAGAATCTTTTTCTTTCTTAATCCAAAATATCCACTCTGTAAATGGCATGAAATAAGACTTGTCAATCTTTGGAGTTCCACACTTATCCCAAATGATTACTTGTTTAAGTGGAAACTCATATACCCAAGTTGGATGTATGGTTATATGATTATTCATTATATCTATGTGATTGTAGAATAAAGAACCGGTTGGTTTTAAAACTCTTAAACACTCACTAATCACTTTTTTCTGCCAATCAACATATTCTTCATGTGATAAATCATCATTGAAACTTTCGTATTCAATAGTTCTAATCCAACCATTGGTTTTTGATTTGTTTCTCAACCAATGACCTTTATTATAAGGAGGTGATGTTACAATTAAATCAATAGAATTATCTTCCATCTTTGATAGTGTAACCAAACAATCTTCGTTATATATTTTATTTTTTTCCAAAAATTTTATTTTTTCCAATTGTAATTTTTCATTCTACTTTGTGAACCTTTCTTTGTTTTAGGATTCTTCTTTCTTTGTATAGAATGTCTTTCATAGTAGTTCTCATAATCGATATCTTCAAGTTTTTTAACTTCTGATGTAAATGAAGTTATGAATAAGATAAATACAATACTACCCAATAGAAATATTAATACAGTCATAATTTAATTTTTTTTAAGTTTTTCATCATAATATAGTTGTTCTATCTGATACCATATTTCTTTAGGTAATCTGATAAGGATAACTTTTATCCATAAAATCAAGTTTCTCATAAAATTCATAACCTCGATTAAAACACATTATCGGTAACAATAATAATATAGACCCATATAGTGTATATAGTAATACCTATATAAAACTACTCCATACTACTAACGATAGACTGAATCCACTTCCCCTTATTCAGTAATTTTCTTTTCTTAACACTCTTCTTAGTATAATTCGTTCTACCCCTAACTTCCTCAATAAGTTTTGTCCTTTTAACTTTAGATTTATATCTCTTTAACATCTTATCCATATCTTCGCCCTTTTTTCTTTTTATTATTAACATATAATTTTTATTTTAAATTTTAAACCTCGTACTCCCTACCTTAAGTGTGCAGGTCTACAATGTGATAGAGCAACCTAACCATAGGGTTAGTATAGGGTGTTTTTTCCATAGGGTAAAAAGTCAACCTCGATAAAAAAACCACTCCGAGCTCAACTACATGACCTGCGACCTGCTCAGTTACAAGAAACCTCCACTACTCTTCCACTACCACAACATCAATTAGTTGTGCTTTTACATATTTCTCCTTACTTCTTATCAACCTCATATCTTCGAACAACTCTATTTGTTTAAAGGCCGCTTCTAAGTTGATGTATCTTTTACCTAAGAAATCTTCTCTTAGTTTAGGTGTCTTGGTTATCGTCACCATATCTGGTATAGTGTTAGTAGGTGTTTTTTCTATTATACAATTTCTGTGTTTAAATATTGTTCCTTCCATATAGTGTTTGTTATTAGTATTAGTGTTTATAGTGTATGGGTCTATATAGGTATTACTACATCTACCCGCAATCTTTTTTAGTTGGTAATTAAGTTTATCAGAACTTCTCCTCTTTCTTTTTCTTTATTACTTAGTATATCCTTATACTCTATAAGGTACTCATCAAGTGAAATTCTATTCCGCATTTTATACTTCATATCAAGAAGTTCCATAAAGGTACGGGCTTCATTATGATAATGTTGTTCTAATCTTTCGTTTGTGTACATATTACGATTCTATAAAGGGTTTACATATTTCTATTCATTATCCAATTGGTTAATTCTTTTGATTCTTTTGTTTCTAATATTCCATATTTGATAACATCATTTGCTAGTTGTTTTACATCTATTGATTCTATAAAGGGTTTACATATTTGGTAATCTTCAGAAGATAAGGCCGCAATCCATTCTGAGGATACCTCATCATCTAATAATTCTATTGGTGAATCCCAATCAGGAGTACTATCTTCATTTAATGGATATACAATCCCTAAATCTATATCAATACACGAACCTACTGATTTTAACTCTTTTAACGCTGAACCTATTATTTTACTCATATTTTTATTTATTTTAATGTTTAAACTCTTACTCATTATTACACCACCAATATACGATTTTTTTTTGAGACTACAATGGCTTTTTTGAATTATTTTCGTCAAAAGTTATTAACAATTGGATAAAAAAAACCCACTAAGAAGGGTGATACAACTTAGTGGGTGGTTCGGACGAACACTTTAGGATAGGAGAGAGTGAGTAATCACCCTATTGATACCATCGGAAACCCCTAACCGATGGCTGATTTACGGTAGCTCGAGTATCTTTCATTTCCTATAAAGACTTACACCGTTATTTTTAAAAGAGATTCAGTTTTTATAGTAGGTGTATCTCCCAACCACTACTGACGGCCCCCTATATCTACAAGGGAGAGGTCTTTTCGATTAACTAGAGAGGGAATCAAACCCTATTTTCTCAATCATCAATCATATTACATGACTAATATACGAAAAAAAACTGAGACTACAATGGCTTTTCTTCATTTTTTTGCATTTATTTTTCGGTAAGTAGAATATAGATAAGTGTTACTCCAAACAGGAGTCCGAAAAACCCCACGCTTTCCAAAGGATTATTCATTATCATAAGAATACCTCGAAAGAAAAACTTAATAAATAGCGGTACTGATAATATAATTAATGCAGATACCACTCCAATTCCACCCATTTTGATTTTGTCTCTCATACTTTTTATAATTTAATTCCGTTAAATCTCTCAATCTTATTCAGTACAGTATATAAAACTCTCGGGTTCATCATACTAGAGATACTCTCCATATCCCCTATAAAGTTAGGATTCAATAATATCCTCTCTAACTCCCCTCTACTGATTACTTTTTTTATCTTTTTTGCCATCTCACTTATTATTACACTACTAATATACGAAAAATATTTGAGACTACAATGGTCTTTTTCACTTTTTTTTCTCTCCACTCGTTTACTCCTGTGTGTACACTCCCACCCACAACCACCCTAAAGTTACGATTTTTTTTCCACATCACCAAATAAAAAGAGTGACAATATGTCATAAGGAAGTGGAATTACGAATAATGCAAGAAAATCCCCATTTTGTTAGAAAAAAAAGGTATCGGGTGACAATGTGTCATAGTACAAAAAGAGGTGGATTGCGAATATGATAATTAGGGGGGGTATGACAATGTGTCACATTTCTCTTGGAAAAAAAATAGAGACGTATAAAGAGAGACTAGAGCTGCCCCTCTATATTGATATAATAGTATAAAGTGTCATAAAGTGGGAAGTATCACATAAGGAATTATGATATAGGGTGTGTTTTTCAACCTTTTAAGAGGTTAGATGAAGTGAGACACCCTCGTATAAGGATTTTAAGGTGTTATAGAGGTTTATTCTCAATAGGTGTAATATTGGGGTACGGATACATTCTCAGACGTGGTTAAAATGGATGCTTTTGAGTAGGGTTTTTTGGGGTTAAATTAGGAGTGTTTGAACATAGGGGAAAGGGGATGTAATGAGGAATGGAATCACTCATCCCTTTAGTTCATTTCTCTGCTCTCTTATATAGGGGGAGTGGGGAGTACGAGGGGATTTCTCTTGGGGAAAAGACGGGGAAGGGGAGTAAAGAAGCAGTCTAAATTAAGAATTGGAAGTGTGGGCTAATAGGGTTAGTACTGTAAGGGGGTTAGTGTATATAGGTATTATACTGAGTAGTATTGTATATAAGGTTAATCTCTTCCTCTCTCTACTATCTTATCTATATCATATGGATAATCAACATTACCACACTTTCCACAAATATAGTAATGTTCACCTTGATATAATGGCTTTTTCATTTCTATATTACACTTATTACAAATCATATTAATAAATACTATCAATAAAAATTAAGGGTGAAAAATTTTTTCTACGACTCATTCGACCCCCCACGACAAACGAACAAACGAACAATAAGGGCAATAGGGGTACTCATTAAGTATTAAGTAGTAAAGTTATATAAAGTAGTTTAAATGGGGTTTAAATAAGTACCTTGTGGTTCAAATCGTTCAAAGGGGGTCTCATTCGTTATATCAACTTTAATTGGTTAAGTTTTTTTATCATTTGATTTTTGAAAAATACTTTGGATGCATATAAACTTGGATGAGAATCAAAATGATTAGGAGCTTCTTTATGATGATATCCAAGGTATCTATTTTCTATTTCAATATTATCTCGTATCCACTCACTCATTCCACCCCACTTTAAATCACTCCAAAAATAAGATGGTTCTCCTCCTCCATGTATAGATTTCTTCGCACTCGAACTCCATACATTTGGGGGTTCGAATTGATAACAATTTGAATCTATTCTATCCCACGTCTCTTTTGAACTATACCAAATTATGTTATATGAATTAAGTTTGTTTCTATGGTACTCGTTTAATTCATTATCTTTCCAATGAGCCCATCCTATATGTTGAATAAGTGTAATATTTTTTTCTTTTGATATTTCTTGAACCTTTTCCAAAATTTTATACCATTTATCCAAAAAATAGTAAAGAGGATTTTCTTCTGATTTTACTATAAAATTATGGTCCTCTTCTTGTGGACGGGTAAGTGAACTCCATTGTATAATACAAGTATCATTTGGTTTTATATTTGTTTCAAATAAATTGAATATCTTATAATTACTCGCACTCGAATATCCAAAATTATGAAAGGTATATCCTTCAAAATCAAATTCATATAAACCATTTCTAAGTGGTCCACCCTCAAAGGTTGAGTTATATTGTTCTGAAAATGAACACCCAAATAATTTTACTAGAGGTTTTTTCATTGTTGGATTAAATTATCTAATTTAATTTGTAATTTACTCATTAATTCTTTATTTCCCCCACCAATCTTTTGAGATTCTTTTAGAATAGTGTTTGTTAGGTTTTTAATCACCTCTTGTTTTCTTTTTGTTTTTGATTTCATTTGATTTGTTTTAGTTTATTTATAATAGATTTTGATATGATTTCATGTCCTAATTTATTTGGATGTGCGTCATTAATTTTTAAATCGTAAGGAAAAAATAATTTTTTTAAATTTTCATCATTTTCAGTAATAGTATGATATTCTTTATTTTTATATTGAATTGGTGTGAAGTTATTTGGAAAATATTTTTTAAGAATTATACTAAACTCAGGTACCCATGAAAATCCAATCCATTTTATGTTCATTTTTTTACATTCATCATCTACTTTTTTAATTTGAGTATATATAAGATGTTCTAATGTTTTGTATTCATTTTCATTCAAATTTCTTGTTGGGGTGGAAAATTGTATTATTATATTTTCTACATTGTTAATTGTAGTAAAATATTTTATGCGTTTTAAATTATCAAGTATCGATTTATTATCACCTCCATTTTCAAATGAGGGTGTTATCATTAGTTTATTTAATTTATTTGATACTAAATAAGGGAATGAATATTTTCTTCTATATTCATCTGCTTGAAATCCCAACCATTCAAATCTATCTTGACTATCAAAAAACTTTTTACAATCTAATTGAGTCCATCCATGATTTTCTATCATATAGTAATAATGTAACCCCTGTCCCCAAGTAAATGAATCTCCTAAAAAAACTAATCCTCCATTATAATCAATCATAATTTTTGTTTTTTACTTGGTTCGTATATTTTATCTATTACTTTTTTTACAACAACACACTCCTCGTATCTTTCATTTTCTACTAACCAATCTAAAAGTGTATATAATTCTGAAAGTGGTATAAGATTTATGATAGTTTTTTTTCGTATTGTTCCTTTTTCAAAACAACCTAACATCCAACCAAGAGATTTTATTCTCATTTCATAGAGTATTTCATTATCTTTTTTAATATATTTGTAGTAATACTCTTCTGGTGTCATTATCTGTTGAAAATATCGTTAAAATGGTTATTATTAGCAGCTTTTTTCCAAAACTTTTCTCTTTGTTCTTTAGTTAGATTTTTTTCTAACCTTTTTTCTAATATTGTTTTTGATTTGTTTTTACAACTCATGTCTAATCTTTTTATATAAATATTCTGCCCATAACTTATGAGATTTTTTAGATGGGTGTTTTCTTTTTAAAAAAGTTCCACCATTTTTTTCTAAATATTGGTACATTGACTCGTTTTTAAAATTAGGAAGTTGTTTCCATAATGATTTTAATGAGATTTGTTTTGTTTTTCTACCAAACTTATCAATTTGTTTTTTAGGTTCTCTAACTTCTTTAAAATCATAAAATACATTGTAAAAACAATACGGTATTCCATTGATTTGTAAAAAACTTCCTAATGAAATTATTTGATTTAAGGTTTTAATATATGAAGGTATATCCTCTGTTTGATTTAAAACAAATTCATCTTCAGTTGTTTTATCCTTATCATTATCACCCCACTTATCATATCCTTTCCACAATCTTTCTTGTTGGTATTCGCTACCTGTCCACCATTCAAATCTCGTTGGTGATGTCCAACCAATACAAACAAATATTTCATCACTTTTTATCCAACCACTTTCTTCACTCCAACATTTTTTTGTATCTAACCAATAAGAAACGTCTCTCATTGTCTGTCTAAATATGTAATCATTTGATACTCCCGCTGATGCATTATTACAATCAACCCACCCAAACATATCACTTAAAATTGAAGAGTATCTCTCAGAGGTTTTATTTTCAAGTTCTGCACCCCAAACTACTGAATCACCATTTGAATAAAATATTTTCATAACTGTTTTGGTATTATGTTATATTTTGGATTTATGTAATTTTCAAGTAAATAATCATATAAATATTTGTAACCATGTTGGTTTGGATGATATATTGGACCAGAATACCTATCAGCTTTGTTTCCTTTAATTTGCTCAGAGATGTTTAAACAAGGAAATGTGTTATTAGATTCCCAAACAGTTATATTATCTGCAGTAGTAAAATTTTCCATTTCATAATCTACTAACATATCTCTAAATGTTTTTTTATTATAGTTTATGTACATTTCACTATCAACATTATAAAACTCATTTATAAAATTCTTATCTATATATGGTTCAAACAAATCAAAAAATAAAATGTTAATTCCTTTCCATTTACAATATTTTTGATAAAACATATAATTTATTTGTGCTATATTTTCATAGGTCCTTTCATCAAACAATTCAATAAAAAAATCTTGTATCCATTTTTTAGAAAATTCCTTTTCTGATTCTGAAATCTTTGTATCTTCAAAAAATTCTTCTTTTCCTAAAAAAATATTTTCATTGTTGTTTGCACTCAAAATTTCTAATTGAATTTGTATTTTTTCAAATGAAAGTTGAGTATTATTTATTGGATTTATTCTATTTAAAAGTTCTGGATTTAAACTCGGTCTCTTTTGATTTTTAACATAATGAAACCAATCATCGTGTGAAGGAGATGTAAATGCTGGATTAATGGCTCCATTATCTCTATATTTTGATGTAAATCCAAATAATATTAAATCGGTATCTCTATAATCTCGCGCAAGAATATATTGTAAAAAACTAAATTGTTGGTAATTATTTGAACCTTGTAAACCTAGATTATTAATTTCAATATCACTTCCAAAAGTATCTTTGAAAAATTTATTCCAAGAATTATTTTTTCTCCAATGATTAATTCCATCATATATATGATGACCGAAAGGTAAGTTAGGTTCTTGTGCGATTCCATCTTGAATTTCTGAATAACAACCCTGTCCTTCAATCCATGAATCACCAAGTAAAAAAATTCTATTTATTTCTTTTTTCATATTATAATAAATTTTTAAATTTTAAATAACTATATGTTTTATTAGACATATTCTTCATAAATTTTTTGTTCTCTTAAATCACTATAAGTTTCACTACTTCCACACGGTGTATTAAAATCCTTTATTTTATTTGAATTAAAAATCTCTAATCCTTTCTTTGCCTGCTCGGGTCCCATATACATATGCCAACCAATACATTCAAACTCGTCATTTTTATAAAGTTTATTTTTATTTCTACCATCATAAATCATAGGTCTTGCCCATTTTTCAAAATCTTTATTATTAGTTAAAATCATTCCACCCTGTCCGATATTCAGTATTTTTTTAAAATGAAAAGATATTATCATAAATTTATTTTGTAAACCCATTCCCATTCCTTTATGAAATGCAGTTGCTGCATCTATAATTGAAGTTTTACCAATTTCATACATTCCTTCCCACTTTATATCTTTAAATTTTGGTTTATTACCACTCAAAATAATTTGATTTGGAACTGAAACATAAGTTTTTGCAGGTATCTCTATTTCTGTGTGTTTAATTCCTAAATAATGTAAACACAATCGTATAGCGTTAGAATTTGAATCACATGCGATACCATATCTGTAACCAGTATATTCTGCTACTTCATTTTCAAAATGAGTAACCCAATCCCATGGGTCATTTACTTTATACTCTTTCATCTATTTTAATTTCATGCATTTTATCTATTTCTTTATTTTCATCACTTCTTAATATTTTTGATGAAATTTTAATAAAATCATTCCATGATTTCACTAATATTTTTTCATTTATAATTACATTTCCAATTGGAAAATGAGGTTCAAAATTATTACTATCTATAATAGTTTCAATTAATTTTTTTATTATATTTACATCACCAATTATAAGTTGGTCATCTATCCAATATCTATCAATAACTCCTTTTTTTGGAACTATATCTTTTGATATTTTGGGTTGATTATTTGAATTATTTAGATATAAAGTTTTTTCTTCAAGTTTAATATCTAATATATTGTTCCAATTACTAATTATATCGGTTCTATGTAATAAAACTTTTTCATATTTTGTTTCATCTAAATAATTAATTATATTTTTCCAATGAAAATACATTGGTCCATGGTCTTTTTTAAATCTTGGTTCTAATTCATCAAAATTATTTATTAAAAGATTAACATGAGGAATGTATTTGTAAATTAAATCTATTTTTTCTTTTGTTAGCTCGTTTGACCATGTTGAAACTATGACATCTACTTTATCCAAATTTTTTAAATATGGTAGTACTATATCAAATGTTCTGTATTGTCCAAAAAATACTAATAAATCTTTTTTCACTTATCTAATAATTTTTTAAATTTAAAATTTCTTTTTTCTTAACAAATTATATTTTGGTCTTGTTCTTTCAATAAATAACTCATTTGGTTCGTATGAAATATATTTTTTAACCATTTTATACCAAAAATAGTGAACATAAGGTAACCCATTTTTCATTCGAGGTGGGTTGTTAGTTTCTATGTAATTGTAAACAGATTTAAAAAAGTACAATAATTCATCTTTTTTACCAGCAAATATATAATCGTTTAAGGTTTTTTTTTCTTCTTTTTCTTCTACCCATATTTTGTTTTGTATATCTGAAATATGAGTAAATACGTCTTTCCATAATAAATCTAATCTTTTAACTACTATGTATTCATATTCTTCGTTTATTGATTCTAATGCTTTTATTATTCTATTACTCATTGCGTAAGATGGATACAAAAATAAATTATCATCTATTTTACATGGTTCGATAATAGTTCTGTGTTTTGTATCTGAAAAACCATCTTTGTATGAATAACTATGGGTAATACTCCATGTAGAAAGAATACTATCCCAATCATCAGGTAGATTTTCTGAGTCCCATTCTATGGCTTTTCTTCTACCACGATATTCACCAAAAATAATTAAACATTTTTTCATTTATCTAATAATTTTATTAACTCTTCTTTTACAAACTTTTCCATCATTTGTGGTGAAGGATGTCCCCAACCATATTCGTGTATTTCTTTTTTATAATCCTCCCAACTTAAATATTTTCCATTTGATTCTTGAAAATAAGGAACTCCTTTTTCAATATTATCAATTGTCCATTCTAATAATCCATTATAGTTTTTATAATGCCAATGATTTGGTTTATCAATAGGAACCTCATCAATATAAGGTTTAAGTATTTCATATTTTTCAAACCACAAATCTTTACTTGGAATATCAGAATTATTTTCTGGTGCACCAAACCATTGTTCATATGCTTCTATTGAGTATGGATTTCTCATACTCATCCAATATGTACTGATTTGATTTTCTTTACAAAATCTTTCTAAATGTGACCAAGATTCTAACCAATGTAAAACTTGATTTAAAATGTTGTTCCAATTGATATCTGCTTCCCAATATTTAATTGCGTTTTCAATACCATATTTTTTAAGTGCTGAATCTTCATCATCTGGTGGAGAAAATCCACCTGTTAAATAAAAGAATCCATTTTCAACTTCCCAATTTGGTGTATAAACCAAAGTATGACCATATTTTTCTCTATCTTGTTCTGTAAATTTAGATTTAATCCAAACCGATTCTCTATTAGGGTCTGACCATTGTCCAATTACTATAATATCTTTTGAAGATATTCCTTCACTCATTAATCTTTTGATATGATAAAAAAAGATTCTACATAAACTAACATTATCATTTGTTGCACCACCATAGTTTAGAACCTTATATTGTTTACCTAATTCTTTTTGTAGATAATATGGCCAAGATAATCTTTCAGTATCTAATTCTTCTAAATTATTTGGATTTAATCTTACATTATTAGTAAAAGAGCAACCTGATGTTAGTACATATTTCATATAATTTGTTTGTATATACTTTCTGCAATTTGTTTAGAAGCAATATCGTTAGGATGTCCTGGATTACCTTTTGTGTAATTATCATAATCCGTCCACATAAAATCTAAAATACTACTATGTTCTTTAACTTTAATAAAATTTTTAAAAATATTATTATTAAATTTTTCATTAAATACATCTTTATACTGATGAGGATAATCACTTAAATCAAAATCTACACTTTCTATACCTGCGTAACTTTTTAAAATAATTTTTTGTTTTCCCCCAACATCTTCTAATTCAACTTTATTTTGAGATATTGCATCTAAATAAACATATGGAATGTTAAGAGAGTCTAAAAAGGAACTTAGTTTTAAAATAGATAAATAAGTTTTATACGCACAAAATGGAACATCTGAAAACAAAGTTTTTCCACAATTTAAATTAGTGTATTTACCAGAACCTCCCTTTTCCCATTCAATAAAATCTTGAGGTTGTACGGTATCTAAAACATTATATTCTCCATCAAAAACCGAAGTCATTAATCGTGTGTTCGATGACCATGCAACTATTACAACAGATTCGTTTCTAATTTCTTCATTATTCATTAATTCAATTATAATTGAATCTGCTATATACTCATTACCAGAACCACCCCTTGCTTTATTTATCAATTTAAAATTTAACATTTTAGATAAATAATAAGACCAACTTCCTTCATTTCCCATTTGATAACCATCGGTAAATGAACAACCAGATGTAATCAAATATTTTTTATTACTTAGATTTATATCCATAATCTTCTCCGCCTTGTCCTACAAAATGTCCATTCCAATTTTCCTCTTCATGTAATTTGTGGTGTGAATATTCATTTGATTTGTAAGTACTTCTATGTGGTGGATTATCTTTATCATATTCTGATGTAGAAATATAATAAAAGAATCTGATTGCACATCTTGGTTTATCTTCAGGTGAATTTACTTCACTCACTCTATGATGTGGTCCTTGTTTTACATTTTCATTAATTACTAATCTATTAAATTTTGGTGAAACAGATTCTATAAGATTTGAATTAGGATTAATATCAATATTATCATCGTAATACTGAATATGTCCTCCCCATTCATCTTTCCAATCTGGTGTAATATAAAGTAGTGTAGTTAGTTTTCTATGTAATCTGATTCTATCATTCCAATTGAAATCGTAATGACAACCTAAATCTTTTCCATTTCTAATTATCGAGTAGCCTGCTCCAACTAAATGTGGGTCTGGTAATAATCCTATAATACCTGTCATTTGTTCTAATTCATACAGAAACTCACCACTATGCATTATATCATAAGTTACCCTATGTGCAGTTGGTAGTGAAATTAAATCGTTGAATTCCTCCATTCTTGAACCAGCACGAGTAAATACTGTCCAACCACCTTTTGGAGCGTTTTTACATTCTTCATATAATTGGTGAACTGTTTTATCATCAAGAAAATTATCAATCTTAACTCTTCCAAAACCCCACTCATTTTTACTATCTAACCATTCGTGTTTTTTATTTATCATAATCTAATTGCATTATGTTTTGATTTTAACCATCTATTTTTGTAATCAAAGGATAGTTTTCCAAAATACTTTTGCCCTTTAGGATAAATATACTCTTCAAAGAAATCTATATATACAGAATCGTGTGGATGAGCCCCAAAAGACATAACCATTCCATCTTCTGGTATATCCCATTCATTTGCTCCACTTAAATACGCAATATTACCATATTTTTCCATTGCATATTCATCAATACCGCCAAATCCATTATAGAATACAAACTTTGAAAAATCAACTTCGTTCCAAAGTGAATTTAAATAATCTGAAATATTTTTTAAATTTGTAAATGTATCGTTCATTAAAAATGAAATATGTTCAATATTTCTTGTTGATAAAAAACTCTGAGTATCTACTATTGTTTGTAAATAATGTTCGTATCTATCAATTGGTTTGTGTGAAATATGACAATTCTTTTTATATTCACTTAAATACCATTCAATATCTTTGTTTTCATAATAAGTAAAATCATCAACATCTGAATTTGTGTAAACTTTATTTCCAAAAATTACATTTAGAGATTTCCATTTTCTGATAAACTCATCACTTTCTTCTTTTAAATTAAAATGATTATCTAAAATAAATGTACCTTCGGTATGGTCATTTAAAATATCTTTACACAACTCATTTGGTATTTCTGTAAATAATCTATTTGGTTGAGACCATTCTATAATAGTAAAAATATTATTTGGAGTTATCCCTTTTTTTAGTAATTTAGAAACAGTATAAATAACACTTCTTTTTTGATATTCTGCACCAAATGAATCACAATGTAAATCAATAACCTCAAATTCTGAATCGTTTCCTTTTGTAAATTTTTTCATTGAACGAAACATAACACCGTAACTACAACCTGTGTTTATAATGTATTTCATATCAATTCTTTTTGTTTGATATTTTCTAAAATAATTTCTTTTATTAATTTATGTCCTTTCGGACCTGGATGTCCACCATCTATATTCCAACTTTTATTATCTTTCCAAAAGAATGTACTCCAAAGAACTACATCATCTATTTTATTTTTTTTATCAATTTTATCTATTATACTTATCAATTTTGGATTATCATGTTTAATAAGTAATATTTCATCTTCATCATTTTTCATTGGTTTACAACTCCAAAAATCTTTTGTTAATTGAAACTCATCTTCACTAAAACAATTATATTTTTTAAAATTTAATTTACATGATAAAAGAGGAAAATATCCATCTACAAGAATATGATTGACATTGAATTCTTTTAAAAATTTATGTAATCCAAATATAGAATAACCCCAATGTGTAAGTAACGATTCCACTTGAACATCTGTATTTGGATGTGGTGCTGATTCTCCTTTATTATCTATATCAACCCACCATGGATTTCTATGATGAGGATTTACCCTATGATTAGGTAAATTAAATACATCAGCCCAACTATATTGGTCAATATTTCTAATAGGTTCACAACTTCTAAGACCTTCTCTCAATCCTATAAAATTATATGCAGCATGAGGTATTAGATTTATATTATATTTTTTAAGGTTTTCATTTTCAACTGGTATAAACGCAATCTCCTCGTAACTTGGTCTCCTATTAAACTCTGATTTTTGTATAACGAATAAATAATCATTTATATTTTCTTGGTTTTCTAAAACAAAGGTTTTTACTACTTCTTCAACATAATACCAACCAGTTCCACCACAACCAAGATTTATGAAATCCAACCCAAGTTCTTCTGCTAATAAACTACCCCAAGTTTCATGATATTCAACTCCTTGTCCAAAAGTTAAACTACATCCTACTACTACAAGGCATTTAGGTTTTTTCATTTAAAATATTTTTATTTTACCCCTCATTATATCCCAAAACATTATCCAATCTGATATCTTAGCTTTGATGGGGTCTTTAAATGCAGCTGGTTCATTCTTTTCAAAAAGATAATGACCACTCCAAGCAAATGGATAAATGATAAATGGTATAATTGGTATAAGATACCATAACCAATGATAAAAAATTAAGAAGGTACTGATTAAAGTTACCCACTGTCCAATGAAATGTAATCTAATACAATTTTTATTTTGATGTAATGAAAGATACATCTTATAATATTCTTTTATTCCCATGATATTTCCCAATCTTTAAATTCTGATGCTATACAATCTATTTTGTAATCTTTTCTTCCACCAACTTTTTCTTGAATTTTATTTTTAGCTGTGTTTCTGATTCCATTTAATCCATGTGTCAGAAGTAATTTATTACCTCTCTCATCACCATTTCTGGCATTATCTTCATTTACCCAAATATGAGTATTCATTTGAGCCAATACTATTATTGCTCTAATCATATCACCATCAACTATATTGTTCGAAAGTTTTTCATCTAACAATATTTCATTTATATCGTGTACAATATCTTTTATTTCTTGTTGGTATTCCTCTTTGTGTTGTGGAATTTTAACTTCTTTTAACTGAACGATAGTTAACCTATCTATTAGTTCTCCTAATGTTGGTAAGTATTTTCTCATATTGTTGTAACTCCTCGTTTTTGTACTACTATTGTTGCATTTTTATTAGCTAGTTCAATTGATTCATCAATATTTTTAGTTTCTACATATTTCATTACGAATGATGCCATCCAAGTATCACCTGCTCCACTCAAATCTCTAACCTCAATCGAAGTATCGACTGGATATCTTTTTTCATTGTACATACATCCTCTTTCAGACATAGTTACAATCAATGAATCTTTCCAATCGGAATAAACTGCACCTTTTTCAACACAATTTTCCCACTCAACTTCATTCATTTTTACAAATGTATAATCTTTGAAATAATCTCCACTACCTATTGTCTTTTTTGTATCAATAAAAGATAGTTTAGATTTCTGTCCAATCTTCTTAATATCTTCGTATGTTAAATATCCTTTATCATAATCTGCAACAATTACTGCATCATATGAATCAAAATCAACTTTACGATAATCAAATGAATTAGATACCTTATCATTACCATCTACTCTGAGTAACATTTGGTTTGATTTGGTTTCTACATATCTTGTTTTTATGATTTGTTCGTTGTTGGTGATTAGTTCAGTTTTTCTAACTCCTAATGCTATGAGGTTATCAACAACATTTCCTGCCATACCTTGGTTGGTAATGGTTTTTGATGGATTAAATACTGGTATGGGTGCTTCAGGACATAATCTTTTACAATTACCATAAACAAATACATCAGTACAACTATCTCCTATAACTAATATTTTCAAAACTCGTTTTTTTTATCTAATTGTTCTTCTAATTTTTTTATTTCAGAACATATTTCATATTTCTCTTCTTCGATTGCCCATTCTAAACATTTCTGAAGAGAATCTTCTATATTCTTTTTATGTATCCAAAAATCAAATGCTTTCTGTTTTTCTCGTATAACACATTCAACTCTTGCAAATTGATACTTTTTTAAATCGTTTTCAATTAATGTTTTTATTCCTTTAAACATTAACGGCATTAAAGTTAATTTTCCAACACCTTGTGTCCATTCTTGAACATCAGCCTCTCCTATGTAAATATGTTTAACTTTATATTTTGGTTTTTTCCACATTATTTTATACTAACTTCACATACAATTGCAGCAAGATTTTCTATTTTTGAACTTGTATCAATACTTATTTTTTTAACAATCCATTTTCCCTTTAAGCAGTTAAGAGTTCCTCCTACTGTTACACAAGGTCCACCTTCAAAATCAAACATTTTAATATTACCAAAATCATCTTCATTCGTTCTTGAAAAAATGGTTTCGCCTGTTATTCTAATTTTATCTGAACTTATTTTTTCATAGACACGCTCGTGGCCATATCTGTTACTTTTAATTTCCATAATAATTGTTTAATGTTTTATGTAAATGATTTAATATAAACTCATATTGTTTTTTACTACCAAATTTTTTAAAATTATTTACATATCTAATTGCTCCATCAAAATGTATATCATTTTTACAAGAATCTATAACTTTAATTGTTTTTTTTAATAAAGTATCTTCCATAATAATAAATATTTATCTTAACCCTTTTGTAGTTTTTCTACCCAACTGTATAGCCATTTCTGATGGGGTTAGTCCTATTTTACATTGTTTTTTATACCACCAGTACATATCTTCAGTACTTCCCTTTCCTTTCATTTTTTCTAAACACTTTTCCCATAAATCTATACCAAATTCTAATTCTAATTCAGTTTTTAATTCATGTAATCTACTTTGCTCCTCTTCAATTCCCTTTTCCATTAGCTTTTCAGCTTTAATTTTTTTCATTTTTGCATATTGATGAGCTTCTATTTCTAAATCATTTTTATTTTTTGAATGAGAATTTGTAATATATTCATTAAACATTTTATCATACAATTTCTGATTATCTTTTGATTCTAAAAAGAAAGGTGAATATTCAAAATCACCATTTTGTATTTTCAACAAAAGTGGTGCTGATTTTTTAAGTGGTCTTTTTCGGTACTTTCCTTCTGTGTACCACCGAAATGGGTTATATCGTGCCATAGTTTAAGTTTTAAGTGTTTTACAAATATACGAAAAATATTTGAATTATCCAAATATTTCTACACGAATATCTTTAAACATTTCAAATCCTCTCTCATCAAGATGCTGTCTACCTTCTGTTATCATTCTATCCCAACCACAATAATATACCCAAGGCTTTGTATCAACACTCCAATCAATCAAATTTAGATAATGTTCATGTACATATCCATTTTTAAATCCTGGCTTATCTTCTCTTGATAATACAGGTACATATTCAAAGTTTGGTAATTCCTTTTGTATCTTTTCTAATTCTTTTCTATAAAGTAAATCACCTTCGGTTCGAGTACCAAAGAATAATTTTATATTTTTAAATGGAATTTTCTTTTGATGAAGATAATTTATCATTGAACGAAATGGTGAGATACCAGAACCAGTTGATACAAAATAGATATCTCTATCTATTAGATTATCTGGTAAAGTAAATACTCCCATTGGTCCTTTGTATCCAAATTCATCTCCTATTTTACATTCCTTAAAAAGGTATTCACTCATTTGACCACCTGATAAATAAGTTACAATTAATTCAAACTTATTTGAATTATCAGGATAACTTGCAACTGAATAATTTCTTTGTATTGCATTTCCACCTTCACTTGGAGCATATGGTTTAGCTACTAATTGTACAAGTTGACCTGGTATAAAATTTATATTATCATAAAGAGGCGATTCAAATATAAATCTCCAATTTGATTTTGTTTCTTTTATTATATCTACTAAAACTGCTATATCCATTTTAAAATTGTAATTCTTTTAATATTTTTTTGAAGTTTTCAAATCCTATTGCTGCATTTTCTTCCCATGTATCTATGTTACCATCATCACTAACCCATTTAAAAGATTTGTAATCCACTCCAAATTCTTTACAAACATATGCAAGTGAATAACATTCCATATCTACGATATCACATTTGTTAATCATTTCTAAATATTTTTCTGCATAATCACTTCGTGTATTATCATAAATTTGGTCTGTTGTAAAACATTTTATTCCACTTTCAGATAATTTTATTTCACAACTATCACTCTCAGGTGTACATCCATATTCTGCAAATGGTCTTACATCTATATTATTGTAAACTGTTCCAACTTCTATTACCTCACCAACTTTGTAATCTTTTAGATTTCCACAAGAACCAAAGTTAATAACTATTTTTGGTTTTTTTTCTTGAATTAATTTTGTTAAATTCATTGCAGAATTTATTTTTCCAATACCTGTCTGAAATATTTGATAATTATTTAGTTTATCTAAACCACCATGTTCTAGTGGGGTTGCTGATACTAAAATTATCTTATCATCACTCGTTCTTAATAAACTATCATCAGTCCACATATTGTACTATACTTTTTACATCATATCCATCGTACAATCCAATATCCATAAAACAAATTTTATCAATTACATCTAATCCTACCATTTTACACAAATCTTCTGCTGCTTTAATAGTACCACCAGTTGCAAGTACATCATCTACAATTACGCAACTTCCTAAATCGTGTTGTGGAATACTTGCCATTTCTAATTCGTCCTTTCCATATTCTAAACCATACTTTACTGATACCAGTTGTCTGTTTGGTAATTTTCCTTTTTTTCTTACGATTCTAACCCCACCACCATATACAAGTGCAAGTGCTGATGCAAATAAGAATCCTCGTGATTCTACACCAACCCAATATTTTACATTTCTGTAATCAACCAATCTACCCATATCTTTTACTACATCCATAAATACAGTTGAATCAGCGAGTAGTGGTTGTATATCTCTGTATAATATACCATCAATGGGAAAATTTGGTATATCATTTATGTAATCTTTATAATTCATATTTATTTTTTCAAACTAAGATATTCTTGAATTTTTTCTGAAAATAAAATATCATACACCTTTTTACCAACTTCACTTGGTTCAATAGTAATATGGGATGATGCGTATTGAATTGCATCAATAATATCTGATTCAGAGTATAAAGGTTTAGCTTTATCTATTTCTGCATTTACAAATTGAACATAATCTTCAGATTCTTTCCATTGTTTGAATTGATAATCATAATCATTTCGCATCATTAATTCATTATCAATATCTTCTTGATTTATTTCAAAATCAAATTGAAAATCTACATCAAATAAATCTTTAGTTCTTCCCATCTTTTAAATTTTTCATCTGTGTTTCTGAAAGTATTCCTCTTTTTTCGGTTTTATCATCAGTTGGTATGGAATACTTTTTTACCAACTCTTCTAACCAATCTTCTTTATTTTTGCTCATTCGTAACTATTTCTATTGCTTCTTCTATATTATCTAATGATGATTCTATTTCAGTTCCATCGGAATAAGTTAAATCCCAAGAACCATCTCGTAACATCTCAAAATCTTCTCTGAGAGTTTCTAAAATTTCTAATAATCTTTTATTCATATCTTTTTGGAAAAACGTTTGTATAAGAATCACCCCATTGATTTTTAAACTCTTTTAAAAACCAATTTCTTGCTTCCAACAAAAATTGTTTTTGTTCTCTATCATCATACTCACCTTCTTCTCGTATATTACCCAATACCCGTCTGAAGTTTTGGATTCCCTTTCTACCTTCAAATTTCCATGTATCCAATTGAATTTCAGTAATTTTTGGTTTTTTTCGTTGGTTCATCCACATATGAGAGAATCTGATAAAATCAGTAATTAGTTCTCTTTGGTGCTCATCTATTTTATTCATCTTTTTTTAGTTTTGGATTTGGTTTATCACATCCACCACAGGTTTCTCGATATGCTGCATTTAATGAACCACACTCAGTACACCACCATGCATTATCAACTAAGTATCCTGGTTTATAATTCATAGGTTACCTGCATCCATTTTACCATTCTCAATATCTGTTATTAAGAATTTGATTCTTTCAGATGCAATCATTGGAGCATCTTCTTCTAATAGTTGTAAAATCTGTGAAAGGTTTGACTGAATACACTCATTGTACCTACAAACATAAAAAATATGATTGCAAATACCATAAAGTAATCAATTAATTCAAATTTTTTCATAATTTTATTTTATACCACCATTTTTAATTGTATTAATCATAATGTTAATTTGGTTATACCACTTTTCATAAATATCTTTAGATTTTTTATCAGAATTTAGTTCACTACTTTTTTTAAAATGAACCATTGCTGCTTCTAAAATTAATAATAAAACATCTTTCATCTTATTATACTAAAAGTTTTAATTGAATCACATTTAGTACAAACTACGGTATCGATTCTTCCACGAACACAAAAATCTTGTTCCCATAACTCAACATGGTGGTCATCTGTATTACAAGTACAATTCTGTTTTTCAGTACATCTTACTGAATTCCATTTTTTTAAATTTGGGTCTTTTAACCAATCTTCTTTAAGTAATGCTATCATATTATAATATTTAATTGTTTCAAGGTTAGAAATCAGAGAGGTGAGTACCACCTCTCGTCTTTCATTGTAAATAATTGATAACCTTAAAACTGAGGAATATCATCCTCATTCTCTTTTTGGTTTTCCTCTACATCATTGAATAGAGGTTCACCATTTTCATCTTTTTGATACTTCTGTACCAATTGTTTAATGTAAGTTCTTTCAGAATCAACACCACCATCTTGTGAGAAGAATGGGTAGATTGAAATCTCAGCAGCCTCGTTAAGTTCGAAACCATCGTAGATTAAACCAGCCATCTCAACTGATGCTCTAGTGGAAACCATTGAAGTTAGTTTACCATTTTCACTCATTGATTGAGTTCTAGTGTGGTGAGATATCTCAGCGATTGCTTTCAAATCATCTTCGTTAACTTCTGGAAACATAAACTTAAGTAATCCTAATTCTTTAACATCATCAAGAACATCCATTTCGATAGTAACAAATCTATCTAAGATTGCTCTATCCATAACTCTTGTTGAAGTATATTCATTACCAATGTTAGCAGTAGCGATGAAAGTAACACCTTCAGCCACATTCACAATTGGTGAACCTTCAGCCTCATCTAATCTCAAGTATCTTTGTCCTTGGTCAAGAACAGTCATTAAGATATTCCAAGCGTCTGGATGAGCTCTCGATAACTCATCTAAAAGAATTACAGCATTTGGAGTTTTGATTGCCGTAACAAAAGCTGATTCTGAAAAGAATGTACCTTTTTGTTTATCGAAGTGAGTATTGCCAATTAAAGTAGCTCTCGGGTCTTGAGTAGCACCAAGGTTAAAGTAGAAATCTGGTCTATCTAAAGCTTTCACTAATGCCTTAGAGGCCATAGTTTTTCCACAACCACTTGGACCAGTCATCATTATATTTTTAGCCCTAACTGCTGACCTGATTAGATACTTCCACTTAAGTTCTTCCATAACCAACTCTTGTGGTTTAAGTTGAACAGAACCTTTGTGGATAAAATCTTTAATAGCAGTGTGGTCATTCTTATCTTCGAACTGAACACCACCTTGGTCTGTATTCATAGGAATAACCAATGCGTTGTAAACATCCATATCCACTTTTTTGTACATTTTCTTACCATTTTTTGTAATGTAAGCTTGAACAGCTTTTCCTTGTTGGAAAGCCTTTTTCCTAACACCAGTTGTAGCACCCAAAGTACCAACTTTTACACCAGCTGTGTCAATTAATTTAAAAGTGTTACCAAATTGTTCAACTTTGTAAACCTCATTTGGAACATAACCTTTTTTAATTTCATTCATAATTTTTAAGTTTTAAGAGTTATTAATATTATTTTTATTTACATAGTAAATATACGAAAAAAAACTGAGACTACAATGGCTTTTCGTATATTTTTTTCATTTATTTTGTTAAGAATAATTGGTTCATAGTTTTTGTAATTTGATTAACATTTGTAACATCAATCATTTTAGCTCCTTTACCATACATTCTTTTGAAACTTCTTTCATCAGAACTATTATCAAATCCATAATCACCAATAAAATAAGCTAGAGTTTGTATTCCCATACCTTCAATCATTCTAATCATTTTATTAGTATGATTTTCAGCACTTACACCACCATAGTAGAACCCACGACCAGGGAAGTAAGGTTGTCCATCTGAAATATTTAGGAAATAAGAATCCAAATCGTTATTGACTGGAACAAATTGTTTTTGGATTGCCTCAAAACATAATCCTTCAGGAGTTGTACCATTTGGTCCAAGACCAGGAAACATTTGTTTTACTTTAGAGAACTTATCTACTCTACTATCGTAAGCCATTACAATATAAGGTTTGTTATCTTGAGTACATCTGAAAGTAACTTGAACATTCAAGTTAGGAATCATATCAACTGCTTTACAAATAGCAACTGTATTAATCATTGTTTTTTTCCATTTATCACCACCCATAGATGAACTTGCATCTACTGATATGTGTAAGTTGGCTTTTTTGTAAGAATCAATTTCAGTAAATTGGAAAACATTTTCGTTACCAAATCCAAGAGATGAAATCATTCTCTTATCAATTCTACCAACTTTTTGTCTGTTGAAAACAGTAGTTCTATCCTCACCTCTAACTTGTAGTTTTTTACCTAACATAGTACCAAGTTTAATACCAGCATCAACTTGTTCTTGGTAGTACATTTTAACCAACCCTTCCGTTTCAGTATTCCAATAATTTTTATTTGTCATTGGAAATAATTGTGATTCCCATAAACTTTTTGTAAGTTTTTTAACTACGATACATTGAACACTTTCATTACCATATCTCCAATTGTTTATATCTTTACCAACCTCTTTTAATTCTGAACCAGATTCTTCAATAGCGTTTAGATTCTTTGAATCTGATTTAGAGATGGAAGTTTTTTGGATATCACCATCCAAGAATTTCTTTTGTTTTTCAATCTTCTTTTTAAGTAAATCTTTTTGTCTATCTGAAAGTTGAACTGAAGATTTTGATGGTGAGTTATCACTCGAAGATTTACCATCCATATTATCAGGTAAATTACCAACATCAAGTCCACCACCGCCAGTTGGAGTATCATCCGAACCACCACTTGGAACATCACCATTTAGAATTGAGTTAGAAAACTCTTCAAATTCCTCATCACTCATTGTAGAATCATCAGAACTTCCATCTGTACCTTGACCTTCACCACCTTTTTGTGGTTGAGGATTTGTACCATTATCTGGTTGAGATACTGAAAGATATTTTAGGATAACTTGAAAAATATTAAGGGCTACATCAAATGTATCTTGTGAACTCTTTAATCTTCCAATATTTCTTAAGTTAATAATTTTATATATTTCTCTTAATCCTTTCAAAGCTGAAAGGTTAGTATTTTTATTGTGAAGATTTATAATTCTGAACATATAACTTTCGACAGTTTCAGAAGTAAACTCATCTGATTGTAAACCTTTATCAATCAATTTATCATTGAAGTACTTATCGTACATCTTTCTATAATAACCTCTATAACCAGGTGCTGATTTGAATACATAGTTATCAATTCTTCTATCTTCTACATAGTTCCAAAGGTTCTTAATAATATCCATAGGATGATTAATACCTTTCTTAATAGAACCATCTTTAACATGATTAGGAATTAAATTGTATAAATTTTGAAGTAAGTTAAAATCGGAAAGTTTAATATGTGAACCTTCGTGAAGAGCCAAACCAACTGCAACATCAAAATCTTTTGGTTCTGTAATTTTACTACCAATAACAACTGATTTACCATCAGTATAAGAATCTCCTCTTTCTCTGAACCTAACAGGTATTGATTCGTTAGTTACGATATTAACAAAGTTAGATATTGCTCTCTTGGATGATGCTAATTTATATAAATCTAAAGATTTTTTTTCTTGTGAGGATAGTTGGTCAACAATGATATCATCTGTATCGAAGTCATCGTACCAAAATGAAGAATTAAATTTACTCATGTTTTAAGGTGTTTTATCAATTTTACATATACAATATACGAAAAAAAGCCGAGACTACAATGGCTTTTTTCAATTATTTTTTATCTATAAAAAGTCACTACTGAACCAAACTCATCATCAAGAATTTGAATAAGGTTTTCATAATCTGAACTTTTCATTTTTTCTAACATTTCATCTCTATAAGAATCACTAAATTGTAATTCTTTAGACCATCTACTAGCTAAACCTAAAAGATAATATGCATTACCTTGAGGTCCTGTTAAATCAATTGTTATTTGGGTTGTTTTTGGTTTTTTTACTATCATAATTATCAATCTTTTACATAGTAAAGCTACGAAAAAAAATTGAGACTACAATGGCTTTTTTGAATTATTTTTGAATAATCATTTCCATTATAGGTTGTCCTTTTTCAACAGATTTGAGCTTCCATCCTTGCTCTTCCATTGATTGAATCATTACCTTGTTATTGTAGTGTGTTGGAAATTTTCTTTTAACTTTTGTCATAATAAATCATTTGGTGTGTTTCTGTATATTCTATATGAATCTTCATCAAAATGTTCAGTTGATACTTCAAATATTGTTGAATTATCTTCTAATGCTATGAGTTGATGAGGTAATCCTCTATTAATTAATACTGAATCTCCTACCTTAATGATTCTACTATCATGTTGTCCATCTTCTACATCAATCCAATTAAATTGGAATGAACCTGATTGTACATACCAAGTTTCCTTTTTCTTTAAATGATAGTGCATAGAAAAGTGTGAGCCTTCTTTTGGAAACACCAATAATTTTCCACAATAATCCTCATCATTATGTATCCAAAGTTCATGACCCCATAGTTTTTCTACTCTTTTTGGGGGTTTTATATCTATTGGTATAATCATATTTTTATTTTATTCGTAATCGTAATCTAATCCACTTTCTTGTCTATCTAATTTTTCATAGATATCATCGAGTTCTTCTGTCATTTTTTTTACAAGATTCCAATCTTGTTCTTCAATTGCATCTTCTAAAATATTACAAATTCTTCCTATTTGTTCTGATAAGTTTATCATAATCTATAATCTAATATAAAAACCATTATACCAGATTAAATATACTAATTTTTAAAAAAACACTTTTTTACTTAAGAATTTTATTATTGATTCTGAAATAAGTTTATGAGAATCTTTACTTGGGTGCATATTTCCGGTCTCTTCAAAATCTGATTGAATTGTTGGGTTAGTCAATGTTTTTTCCCAACTATTCCATTTTTTATAATGTCTATCATCACCACCCTTTAAAGGTATCATTTTGTTAAAATAAAATTCACTATCACAGAATATATTTGAACTTTGGGTACACCACGAATCTATAAAATAAACAGGTGCAATTTCTTTTTCAAATTTTTCTATTAATTTTTGATTTAAAACCAAACTTTCTTTTTTAAGTTTGTTAATTACTAAATCAATATTATTTGTTATATTTTCCATTATATCTGAAAAATACTTTTTATCTTCCTTTGATTTTTCAATAAACTCATTATAATTAAAATTATTATACATTTTTGACATTATAAATGAAAAATATTTTATTTTAATAAATTGTGGTTTTTTTACTTTCTTTTTTAATGTAATTAAGTTGTGAAGATAGTTTAAATGAATATAAAAATCTCCAAAATATGCCCATAATGTTCCTGCACACATTTCACATTTACAATCATAATCAAAATGTAATGGTTCTCTATCTAAAGAACTTAGTTGTATGATTATACACTTTATATTTTTGTTTTCAGAAGTGTTAAAATATTCTACTAAAGTATCATCAACATACCCACGATTATAATTCTTTCTTTTTTTAATAACCGCTTCTACTTCTTTTATAAATCGTGTACTTGAAGCAAAACATCCACCATTTTTATGATGTTGTAATGGTTTAATATTAAAATAATTTCCTACTAATCCAGGAAAATTATTATTTAATCTAAACTTAGTACTTTCATAGTCAACTAACTTTTTTAATTCAGCATCGTGAGTTACTAATTTTCTTTGATTAATCCACTTTGGTGTATCCATATACAATTCAAGACCTTCACCATAAGTAAAAGAACAACCTGCAAAAATAATTGCATGATTCATATTTAAATGTATTTAATTTCTACCTTGGCCTCGATACTTTTTCACATAGTTTTTAGCACCTTTTGAGTTAGAACTCTTTGTTTTAGAGTGAACTCCTGGTCTCTTTTTTCTTTGTGATTTGTAAATCGAACCAATACCAAATGCTTTTGCCATTGATTATTTATTAATAAGTTTTGATTTCTTTAAGGCTCTTGCAGTTTCAATCCATTTTTTACCAATTTGATTATAAACTGGTTTTCTTACAAATGAATTAACTGCTTTTTGAACTTCTTTCGATATAGGTCTATAAACTGTATTATCTACTATTCTGAAGTTTCCACCAAATAAGTTTTGGAATTTACCTAAATTATTTTGAACATCTGTCCATGATTTTTCTAATAATTCATCTGATAAAACTCTATCTCTGTTTTTGTTTCTTTCTTTAGCAACTTCGAGTGAAGTATTTACAAATACCATATAAGTATCGTAACCTAAACTTTCTGCGTGTTTTTTATTCTTTGCAATCTTAGAATAAACATGACCAGTACCATCGATAATCATTCCTAATCTTCCTGCTTCGTAAAACTTCTTTTGTTTAGCAGTTAGTTGTTTTGCTTTATTTCTGATACCATCGGGTGTTTTTGTTATTTTATCCCAAAGTTCTGGTTCTTCTTTTTCTATTCTTGCCAAATCTCTTGGGTCAATACCATTCTTTTTTAACCCAGCTTCAAATGCTGAATCTGAATTGACTGATTTAAGACCTGATGCTGCAAATGAAGATTTGAGTTTCTTATCAATACCGAAGATTTCCATGGCAGTGAAAGATTTTCCACTTCCAGGTCCACCTGCCATGAAAACACATTTTAGTATACCAGGGTCATCAACACCCTCTAATACTAAATGTTCTAATATAGATTCTTTGATTGACATCATTTCTGATTCAATATCAAACATAGAATCTAATATTACTGTTTCAGTAATTAGTGATTTTAAACTCAATTGTACTCCTTATTTAGTTTTTTTAGTAGACTTTCTTCTACCTTTTCTTGGTGTTCCTTTTGCTGCTTTCACAACATCTCCAAGTTCTTCTTTTACTCTTTTTGCTCTTCTTTTTACAGTTTTCGCAACTTTCTTTACATCTTCTACTGCATCTTCAACTTCATCAGGAATAAAATCCCCATCTCTATCGTTGATTTTACCTTTTGTGTAGAATCCGAAATAATAAACTCCTGCTCCAATTGCAAGAATTGCTAAAATAATTAAAATTGTATTCATAGTGTTTCTTTTTTTTATAGTATTTCTACTTTATATAAATATTAGATTATTTTCTTTTATGTTTTATTATTTAAATTGTTGTTTTATTTTTTATAATTTGAAAAATCTTTTTATGGAATTTAGCATGGCCATAGTAATGTTTGTAATCATTAGTATTTTCTGCAAATTCTACATTTAGTTTATTTTTATCTGAAATACACTTAAAATAATATTGACAAAGAATAACTGAAACAATCACTCCCTTTGGAATTAGTTTTTCGTTAGGTTCTACATTAGTTAAATACCATTTTTTGATATTATAAAAAGAATCTAAAAATATTTTTTTTATTTCATTATTTTTAAAATACAATATACCCACATTATACATTGTATCATTACCTTTGATAAAGTGTTTAAATTTATTATAAACATCATATTTTTCCAATGATTTAAATATCTCTGGTGCTTGTGACCCCGATGGATTTTTATTTGGTAGTACTTCTTCTATTTGTTCAAATACCACATCTGCATTTTCATTTATTTTTAACTTTTTATTAAGAATCAAATCACCATCAATAGTTACAATACCTGATTCTTCTTTACTATGAATATACATTTTTAAATCATCAGTAATATCAAAGTCAATATTTTCTACACTTACACTTTCACGATAATAACCTTTTAGAAAATCAATACAATAATCACAACCATAAAACTTCACTTCATGACCAAAATCATTTGCCCTCTCCATTGCAACTTTGTACATTTCTAAAACATGGTCTGTTTTATTATCTTTAGTGTACCTACCACCTTTATAATCTCCAATATGTGTTGAAAAACTAAAAATTAAATTCATTTTAAATTAGATTATTTTTTTCAATAATATTTATTATCCATTTAGCAACTTGTGCGTGTCCCTTAAAACTCCAATGTGCTCCATCTTCTTGTGAGTTGTGATTTATTTTTTTATCTATCCACCATTTATCATTAGATGGAAAGTAATAAGAATTTATTTCATTAGATTTAAGAAAATCTACGAGATTATTAAACATACTTTGATAATAAGGTAAAAGTTTTGATATTAACTCTAGTCTAAACGAGTAATACATATCACTCTTATTTTTTGGTATCTGAAAATATGAAAGTTCTGGCCAATTAGAATAGAAATCTAAATCTTCTCTAACGAATGGTGACCTTAGTGAATGTGTATCAAATATAATAACATAATCTCCTTTTTTAATTTGATTTATGTTTGTCAATATACTAAATAATATATTTTCATTTGAATATCCATATTGTGCCAAATTATTTTCTTTACAATTTAAATGTTCAGATACAATTTGAGACATTATTTTATCCTTATCATTGGTTTTATCTTTACAACCCCAACCATAAACAAAAGAATCTCCAAAGAACCAAGCAGTTTTCATATTAAATTAGACTTTTGAAAATAGAATTACATACACAAACTCTATCATAACCATTTTCTATATCACCAACTGTATAGTTATTTTCATTTAAATAACTTACTACATCGTTTGATGAAACTTTTGTTAATTTTTTATTATAAACAATATCAGTATGCCTATCTTCATATCTGATAAATTTTGGTCTTACTTTATTAAAATTAATACTACAAATTATTTCTCCATCATAACCTTCAGCATCTATTTGTAGTAAATCAATATTTTTTATATTATATTTTTCAATCAAATCATTGAATGTTAAACTTTGATATTGTTTTTTGATAACATCATATTTTAACTTTTTATGTGCAATCGAATCAAATGGTTTTAAAACTGAACCCATACAAGAACCATAAGGAAATTCATTATCATTTTCTGATTCTTGTGGGTATTCATAAAAATCTACATATCCTTTTTTATTGGATATAATAGAATTTTCAAAATTTAAATTATCATAACCCTTGTAATTTAATTTTAATCTTTCAAATAAATAATCAACAGGTTCTACAAATAATCCACTCCAACCATTCTCTTTTACTTTACTTGAAATTGGGTCTAATGTTATTCCATCGTGTGCACCTATTTGTAATACAAAAAAATTATCAGGTTTATAATTATCTAATAAATTATCAATACGTTTCATTTACATTAAAATTTTATTTTTAAAGATTTTATTAAAAATTAGTTTACTTAGTATTTTTGTTCCAACTATTCCAAGATGTTGTGCATCTGGTACTTTACCTTTACTTTCACTATGTATATCTAATTTTTTTTCAACAATCCAACTTTCTAAATCATCTAATATTATTTTATCGTAATTAAAATTTATTTTATTTAATTTATTTTGATTTACATAATAAGGACCTGATGAAAAAACATAATTAATTTTTAAGTTTTCTAATAGTGATATTAACATTAAAGTATCAATTTCAGATTTTTTTATAGTTTCATTGACATCATAAGTTAATTTAAAAAAATCTATTATTTTTTCTTTATTTTTTAAAAATGAATTTATAGTACTTTTACTATCTTCCCAAAATTTGTTCATTATATAAAATGAATCTAATCCTCTTCTATGTGTACCAACAACATAATCTTTTATTGGATTATAATAAAAATCCCTTCTCCATATATTATCTGATAATTCAATTATTAGTATAGATTTATTTTTATTAAAATTACTATCAAAAATTAATTTGTGAACTTCTCTAAATATTCTTTCGAGACCATAACCTCCTTTTGATAAATTTTTAATATTTTTATATTTTATATGATTTGTATCTAAAAGTTTTTTAAATTCATATGATACTGAATAATTTTTTGGTAAATTTTTGTATTTCGAAATCGTAATTAATTTTTTTAAGTAATTTTGACAGTGTAAATTTTCTGTTTTATGGTTTTTTAAACCACCACCTGCAGAATATGACGTACCAAAAAAATAAAAGTTTTCAATCATAATAAAACTTTATTTTTATTTTGATTTAGAATATTGTTTAGTTTACTTATAGCATTTTTACGATATTTTAAATTTTTATGCATGTGATGTTTCTCTAACCAAATATGCCAATACTTAAAATTGCCAATAATATTCGAACTATTTGAATCAACCCACATTGGAGAATAACCACAATCTTTTTGAGATACATCAGAGAATAATGCTTCTTCTGAAAATCCTAAATAAGTTTTATCCTCAATACACCCAACTTTTGAATTCAATTCTCTTGCACAATAACCAAGAATAGATTGGTCTGATAATAACCATAACCATTCTGGTATATCTTTGTATTCAGTTAAAACTACATTAAGATGATTACAATAGTAACTATTTTGTAATTCTTTATTATTCATAAATACAAAAGAAGTATTTGGCATTAACATTCTTTGATTGAAATTTTTTATAGGAACTTTATATTTTTTAATTAATTCATCTGTAACAAAGTATTTTCCTCTGTGTAATTCCCAATGAGTGTGAACTAAATCATAATCAAATATTGTTTTTGGTAATTCACTTCGAACTATGAAATCATTATCTAAAAATAAAAATGGGGATTCTTCTTTTCCTATTGCTATTGATTTACCACTTGTCCACCATTTACCTGCATCTAAAGTATGTTCATTGTGTTTATTTAGTGTATCTACATCTATTTCATCAAACAACTCAATCATGTTGTGTTTCTCATAAAAAGAATATCCAACATCATCAGTATATAATTTGATTGGAACTTTTAAAAACTTTCTTGCACTTATTATTGCTACTTTATTTATTAATAATTCATAATCAACCACATCATATTCCTTACCTTTATTTTTATAAAAGAAAGGTTTTGTCCAATTTACAAATATTACTTTATATTTCACTATATTAAATTTTTTGGAAATTCTACTTTAAAAGGGTGGTCTTTATACCTGTATTTAGGGTCTAAATATCTTCTATCTATTAAATCAATATCAATTCGCAATTCATTAAATATTGATTCATAATTATCAAAAAATATATCTTCATAAAAATATATTTTAAGATTATAATTAATAGATATTTCTCTAATTAAATATTTTTGTAACCAAAAAAATTTTTCTGCTAAGGTTATTCTTTTTTCAGTTGAATTTGATTTTCCTAAAAAATCTCCTTTTCTTTGTTTTTCAATAAAAAGAACTAACTTAATATATGAATCATACTGTTCCTTTATATTTTTTCTATCCAAAAGAATAACATGGTCAAAATAAGGAATTATAGTTTTTATAAAGTTTAGATAATCACCTGCTTTCCAATCATATGGTAAATGGTCTGGCATAGTTTTTACAACTATATTTTTTTTAGAAATTTGTTCAATGAATGTTTTTGTATCTATTTTAGGCCTAAATAGCATATTTAAAGGTTCAAACATTGCAAAAAAACTTTTTCCAAAAGCATTACATAAAGAAGTAGAACCACTTCTTGGAACTGCGATGATAAGAATTGATTTATTTGTTTCTATCAAAATAACTTCTTTTTATTTCGTAAACTTAAATTAAAGTTTATACATATATTTTTAGATAAACATATGTTCATCCATATCTTCAGGTGCTTTAGAATTATAATCTTCTAATTCTGTTATAAGACCTGATGATGGGAATAGTATTGCGTATGCAAATACTATTTTTAAAACGAATTTTCTTAACTTACTCTTCACCGTATAAACTCCATCTTTTTTCTGGTTCTGGTTCTATTATTATTTCTTCGGTATCAACAACATAAACGAATCCTTCTCTGGCATCCATATAAAATTGTGTTGTACCGGTATCTTGATAAATAAACTCAAGAACATCAGTTAAAGAATCCAATATAACTGTTGAGTTAGAAAGAGGAGTCCACCTATCTCCAGGTGGTACTCTCTTTGCAACTTTAGTTTTAACTTCGTTTTCTTGTATTTGAGGTTCTTTACTCATTACTCAATTACTCTTAATACTCTACTTTCTTTTGCTCCACTTACTTTGTAGTCAATCTGAACTCCACTATCTTCAAAATCTTTTACAACTCTTGATTCAGCTTCTGTTACCGATTGTGCATCTACTAAGTAGATTTCTTTTGCTTTTTTGTCTTTACCATTTTTAAGTGTGGCAACAACCACTTCTACTGTTACTTCGAAAAATTTACTCATAATTTTAGTTTTATATTAATATATATTTATTTGTTATACAAAGATACGAAAATTTTATTTAATTTCCTAATTTTTTTTAAAATTTATCTTTAGGAAATTCAAATCCAAAAAATTCATAGTTTTTTTTAACTGATTCATCGTTTCCTTCTGCTTTAATTGCATCTTCTTCATCATAGAAAATAGCATCTGGAGGACATTCAGGTACACAAGCACCGCATAAGATACATTCTTCAGGATTAATGTACAATTGTTTTCCTTTTAATTCTTCAGGTGACATATTATCAACCTCATTTCCTGCTCCTGTAACATCGATAGGACCATGAATACAATTAACAGGACATACCTTTACACAAGCAGTATCACAAACACTTACACACTTATTTCCGATTATATAACTCATATTGAGTACAAATATACAACTTTTTTTTTAGATTACCAAATAAAAAAGGTATTTTTTTTAATATTCATATTCTTTTTTTGGTCCTGAAAGGTTTCCATTGATGAGAAATGAACAGTTAAAACATAACATTCTAAGGTTTTGGTATTTATGATTCTTTCTATCACCATCTTCAAAATCTAATACTAAAGGAACTTTTCCATCAATAACTCTTCTTTCTTCAAATCCACAATTGTTACACTTTTCTAACATATAACCATTATTAAGCAATCTTTGTTTAAGTTTCCATACTGGATACTCTGGATACTCTCCTTTTAATATATCGTCAAGAGAATATTTTCCTCTTTTGATATTATATCCTTTTCGAATACCATTTCCATCTGGATTTTTTAAATCCTCAAAGATACCATATTTTCTTGCGTATTTTTTGTATGTGTTATAAGATACACCAAGTAATCTTGCTGCTTCCATTGCTGAACGAGCTTTTGTTTGTACCTCTTTAATTTCAGATTCTAACAAAGGTTTTGCACCCAAGCCTCTTTTCATTCTTCTATTCTTACCAGCTAAAGATAAATCTTGTGTAGGGTCGTAGTTGGGGAATATCTTTTCATTTTTATTTTCCATAGTAATAACCTTTATTATAAGTATAGTATATTAAAATTTTTTGATAGGCTTTTCTAATTTTTAGAGTATAATTTCTTCCACCAAGTTATATATTAAAGTTTTACCTTTATAAACTAACTTTTCACATAGTTTTTTGTTATTGTAAACTCGTTTAATATTATTTTTTAAATAAGTTTCAGTATCTATATTTAATAATCGATAAGATTCATCTACAAGCATTTGAAGTCTTTTATAAGAATCAGATTCTTGTTCATATGAATTATCTATAAGGTCATCAAATAAATCAAATCCTAATTTTCTTAATTCATTTTGTAATCCAAAGTAACCATGTATTAAAGGAATCTGTCCTCTTATAAATGGTTTAATAGTTTTTTCTGTAAAAGTTATATGGTGTTTATCATCACCTACATTCATATCACTCCCTACTACATTTTCACTTACTAAATTTATTGTCTCTGTAAGACTAGATACTTTGTTATATTCAGTTAATAGTATAGGATTTTTTTCTGTATGTTTTGTTATAAATTGCCTATCCCTTAAATTTTCTTCAACTTCTTTAGGAAATTTTTTAAGGAAATCGTTCCACACTTCCTCAACAAATGCAGGTCCATTTTCCCCATTGATATAATGATGAAATTCTACACTCAAAGGAAGTTCTGAATTTTTAAATTTACGAACTAAAAGCCAATTTAGCCATACTCGTTGATTTCTTAAAGAACCATTAAAACTATTTAGTCCATGTTTTAAGGATGCACCACAATTATGAAAATAAACTCTACCGAATAAATTATCATTTAAATGAGATGCAAATGCAAGTGAATAATCATCAATTACTTTACAGTTTAAATTTTCTTTAATTGGAACATCTGCTATTAAAACAAATTTGTAATTATAATTTTTTATTATTTGTTTAAACACATTAAGAAAAACTTCCACTTGACCGGATTCGGTAGTTATATCAACTATTATAGTTGATGTTGGTTTACAATATGAAATTATTTTTTCAATTTCTCCTTCATCTTCTATTTGTCTATGTGTAAAGATATAATCATATTTACCAACTAGTGTAGTATAAGGAGTATCTGTAATAGTTAATAATCTTCCAAATAATCTAGTTGATTGTAAATGAAAATCAGCAATTCTATTCATCTTCTCTTACAACATCTAAAGTTACACAATGTGGTCCACCACTAAAAGTTCTTGAATGTCTCATTTTTACTGGTATTGATTCAATATTAAATCTTTTTAATTCTTTCATTAACATTGTTTGATTTTCTTCCACCATACAAAGTTTATCATTGATTGGTAAAATATTCATACCCAACCAAGGTGATGCAGGACACCAATCATCAAGAACTTGAGTAGGAAATGGTTCGGGTGCCCAAATTTTATCAAATCTATGTAAAAATTCTGGTAAATTAAATTGACTTACTCTTGAAGGATTTAAAAGTACCTTACCCTCACCCAAAAATACAAATGTTGTATCAATGTGAATATAAGCATAAACATTTTCTGCTAAATGTACATTATATTCTTCACCAAAATTCTCTTTACAATATCTTTCTAACCATTCTGCACCTGTCTTATTACCAGTATTAGAAACTAAATATAGTAAATCATTATTATGTTTAATTACATTAGCTGCATCAAAAACAGGTTCACCATCAAGTAGAGTTGGAATAGATAAATCTTCCCTTTGATATATTGAATCTAATAATTTTGGTTTTGGTGCTTCAACCCAATGATTTTGGTCAAATAATGGTTTACAAGTTTCTGCTTCATTACTCCTATGTCTTAAGGTCATTGGTGTTGCAATAACCTTATCATTTATTACTAACATAGAATCTCTTGGACAGTAATTATAATATCCATCAACTGTCCAATTTTCTGTTACGATTGGTTGTGAAAAATCTATATCGATTGGTCGGTGTACTTTAACACCAAGATTTTTTAAAGTGTTTGCAATATTTTCCAAATCTTCTTCCATTTCAAACATGACCTGTTTTGGATATGGGCCAGATGGTCTGTTTTTGAACTCTTGTTCTGATAAATGTGCATAATCAATACTATGTAAACATTTATCTCCTACTGTTGGTACTTGTGCACCTCTTGTTGTTCCTACAATAATCTCTTTTAGATTACCCCATTCATTTTTTACTTGTGGTTTTATCAATTTCATAATTATTAAATTTATACCAGGCTCTTTCATGTAAATAATAAAGAACCATTTTTGTTATTAACTCGACACCTCCAATTGCAACTCCCCATTTCCAATTATCTGTAATTAACCATGAAATAATCATAGTATCTAAAGTACCTACAATTCTCCATGTAATTGTTTTTAAGATATGTATTGTGTGTATTTTCATTTTTATATTAAACTACTTTTTTCTTCATCTATTGTAAAATGTAAAGAAAATCTTCTACCTTTTGTCACTGGTTTTATTTCATGATATTCATCTCTTGAAAAATAAAATAACTCTCCAATTTCAGCTTCTAGTTTTTTATCTTCAAACATAAAATCACCTCCTTCAAAATCATCATTTAATAAATATCCTGCTGAATAAACTAATTTGTTTTCAAACACAGTTCCACCACCAGCTGGTGTGTAAACACCACTTGGTTGGTCTTTGTGTCTTGCAAAATAATCTCCTTCATCATATATTAATAAAATTATAAATTCTGATACAAAGTATTTTTCATTTAATTTTTTAACTTCTTTTGTTAGAATATCTCTTACAAAAGAAAATTCTTCTACATTATTTATTAAAAACCATTTAACTTTCTTAAAATTATGTTGTTTATATACAAAATAAGGATTATCATTCCAATCTTTAGAATGATAAGTATCTAGTATTTTATTTACTTCTTGGATTGTCATATTAAACTTTTATTATCAATAGAATTATCATATATAAATATGATTATACTATATCTAATATTTGATTTAACTTTATTTATTCTATGACCAACATCAGATGAAAATATATAAGGAATACCAGCTTTTTTTCCTATAACTCTTTCTTTATGGTTTTCATATACAACAAATTCTCCACCATCATAATCATCATTTACATGAAATCCGGCAGCATATTCTCTCTTTCCAAGTTCTTTATATCCATCATCTGTATGATAATCAAAATAATCTCCTTTTTCAAATTTGTGTAGAATTAAATCATATTTTTTTCTATTTTCAATTTTCTTTTCAATTTTATTTTCAATCCAATCTAAAAATCTATCTACATACTGTTGAGGCAAATCATAAAGAACATTATAATAATAACTTCTATCTTTATAGTTTCTTTCTTCTGCCCTATCGTTTCTCCAACTAGATTTAATAAAATCTAATTCACTTGAATTAAATAATGGTATTGAATCTTCAAATATCATAACAATTTACCTTCTTTTCTCATTTGTTCTCTAATTGAGGTTGCTGAGATTTCTTTAATTTCATCTGGTGGAAAGTGTTCAATTACTTCATAACCAACACCTCTACCATAGTTGATTGATTCTATATCAGGTATTATTGTTGTTATTACTCTACCATCTTGTATTAATTCTTTTAATTCTCCCTCGTGAATCATTTCTTCAATTTGATGAGCCGTCCAAGGTTGATTTTCATTTGGTTCAACATCTCTAATTGCTAAACATACATTTTTACCTTCTTTTAATCTTTGATTAATTAACCAAAGATGGCCTTTGTGAAGTGGTTGCCACCTGCCAATAAACATTGAATACTTTTTCATTATATTAAACTTTTTTTAATTGGTTCTACTAAATGATGAAAATTATGAGATACATTTTTTTTATTATGTATTTTCTTTAACTCTAATAAAAAATCTGTATGCGATTCGTTTGATTTATTTGAAACATCTTTTAATAAATATTGTTGTTCTGAATATGTTCCCCAATTAGTTATATGATTAAAAAATACTGTAAACTTTTTATTAAATTTCCAATTTAAGTTTTTTATTAATTCATAAAAAGAATACATTTCTTTGTAATTATTATCTTGTACTACAAATGAAAATATATAAGATTTTATAGTTGGTATATTGATTATAAAATCTAGTTGTTTTAAAAGAGTTTCCCATTTTCCACCAATTCTAACTTTCTTTTCATAAGTGTCTTTAGTTGCTGCATCAATTGATACTTCACATGATTTAACAAATTTATGAATTCCTTTCATTCGTTCCCAAAGTTGGTCTGTCCATAACAAACCATTTGTGTGAATATGAATTGTTTTCATTTTAGGATACTTTGATGGGTCAAAGTTTATTAAAAATTGTCTAAATGATTTTGAGTAAAAAGGGTCTGCAGAACCACTTAAATACAATCTTTTTATTGTTGTAGACATTTCTTCATTAACTTGTTTCAGTTTATTTTCTACACCATCTCTATCTTTTCCTAAATAATTTATCAGTTCACTTCTACAAGATGGACATTGCAAATTACAACTCCTATCAAAACAAAAATTAATTGTATTGATATTTGATATCGGTTTATATTGTGTAAGAGATTTTTTATCTTTAAGAACAAATCTATTATCTATAAACTTATTTTGTTTAAATGCAGATAAATGAGGACATTGTTTTTCATCACAATATTTATACGAACCATCTAAAATAGATTCTCTAATTTTTTGAGATTTTTCTGAATTAAAATTATCTTTAATACTTGGTGTTTCGTATATATCTTCTTTTAACCATCCAGGACAACATAAAAATTGTTTATCATCAAAAACCTCTGTGTAACCAAATGGAGTTGCACAGATATATTTCGATTTATCAATCATTACAATTTATTTAAATTAATAAGAGTATTTATTATTTTAGAAAAAGATTTATCAGGATTATCTCTAGTAGTATCTATATCTATAAATTCAAATTGAGGTTTTTCATAATCTTTAGTATGAAATTTATCTCTTTCTCTTTTTTGTTGTGTATGTACATAAAACTCTTGAAAGTTATCCAAACCTATCTTTTGTTTAAACTCTTCTCTTATTGAACGATAAGGAGCAACAAGAGATATAACAACATCACAATCATTGTTATGAAGATACTCTACAATCATTTGGGCATTTCTAATATTATTAATCCTACCTTGTTTTGAATAATCTTTATTAATCGTGAGTTCTCGAAGGTCATCTCCATCAAGATGAAATACAGTTTTTCTCCAATTTCTCTTTTCAGTTTTAAGAAATGAGTGAAGTTTTTTACCTAAAATAGTTTTTCCTGCTCCAGGTTGACCTGTAAACCAATATACCATATCTTTTTATTTTTTAATGTGATAACATTTATGATGACATGGGATAGAAATATAATCTCCTTTTAAAAATTCATGTACTGCTTTTATAACACCAACATGAACCCTACCATGTAATTCAAATTCCCAAGTATCTTTTTCTAACATTTCTTTAGTTGCGTCTTTAATATTTAATTCATCGTAAGTATTTTCATCGCCAGAAAAATCATCAAAAACCATGATACCACCTTTTTTTAATTTTTTATAACCATTTTCAACATCTGATTTTACAATATCATATTCATGTCCACCATCTATAAAAATTAAATCATACCAATTATCCATAACATTATGAATCATTTTTCTTGAATCGCCTTCAAATACTGTAATAATATCATCTACTTTATGTTTTTTTGCTTCACTCCATAGATGATTTTTCCATTCAGTTGGATTATCTTCATTATAGGACCATTCTTCTTCTTTATCTACTGTAAGATTTCCTTTAAACCAATCAATAACATGAAGTTCTCCATTTATCATTGGTAATTTAAGTACTTTTGCAATTTCAACTGCATCCCACCCTTGTGCACAACCAATTTGTAAAACTTTTGGTCTATCTTTATAGTTTTCTTCGTGTTCTTTGTTATATCCCCAAAATGTAGATTTTATATGTGTATAAATAAATGCTGATATCCATGGTTGGGGTAATACCCATTCCGAAGGAATAAAGTTTTCCTTCTCTTCTTCTGTAACAAACCACTCACTCATTTCGAGTGGTAGTATTTTTTTAAATCTTTCCAAATTTTTTAATTTTATAACTTTATTTACTTGAGTACGCCTGTGTACCAAAGAATGCCGCAACTATTGCTGCAACTGAAACAAAATATGTTGCTGCCATATCACCAAGTATTGTAGATGCTTGTTCAACACCTGTTACTGAAGCGATTACAACCGCAAATGGATACAACAACATACCAAATAACGCAAACCACGCCATTTTTCTTTGTGCATCTCTCATTGCATCATTATCTTCAAGTTCTTTTCTCTTGAATTCAAGATACATATCATGTTCTTCTTTAGATACTCTACCATCACCATTTGTATCTGCTGGATGATTGGTATTTGCTTTCTCTAATTCTTTATCAATCATTATATTACCTCCCATTAATTTGAGATGTAACCTTTATTACTTATATATATTTACTTTAAAAAAAAGTAGTATATTAGGAAACCAGTCAATAATCCTTTGAACCAACCTAACCAAGCTGCAGTTCGTGGGTTATTATCTACCCATTTCCATTTTAATTTTAAATATCTTTTAACCCAATTCACTTTTAAATCGTTTCCAATCAAATGCAGAACCTGGGTCTACCTTTCCTTTTCCTTTTCCTCTAACATGGTCTCCACTACAATCAGAATGTCTTACTACATTTTCTGCTGGAATATTGTATTTATCCATCCACCATTTACAAGTTGATAATGCAGATTGAAATTGTTCTTCAGTATAAGTTCCTTCTTCTTCGATTGCTTTTAGAAATGAATCATAAGTTTGTTTACCAGGTACTAACAATTCAAATCCTAAATAATGTGAGTTAAGATGTTGTAATCCATTCCATTCAGATTTACCAGCATGAGCTGCTTTACCTGGTGATGAAATCATTTTTTCATAAGTTCCATCAGGGTGTATAAATCCATGAACTGATAATTTTAATTCTTTTAAAAATTCATGAGCAGTTATCCATTCACCTTCCCATTGAAGATATTCTCCCATAGAGTGAACTACTATTCCTTTAGGTACTATTGCCATAATATTATCCTTATCTTATTTTAAATGGTATATCGTGTTGTTTCCAAAATTTGTTAAGTGTATTTCTTAAATCCTTAACTAACTTTTCAGATTTTCTTTTTGCTTCTGGTGTGTTTGTATCTAATCTTCCTTGTGGAATAATTCCTTTAATGTAATTAGTTACAGGAAATACACCTACTTCATTTACAGAGTTTTGACCATATTGGTCTCCTTTTGTATATTCATAAGAACCACCTGAATACTCATCTATATCTCTATCAATTGCATCTTTTGGTTTTGGAGTTCCATCTAATCTTGCTTCTTCATCTTCTAAATAAGATAAATCTAATCTTTGTCCATATTCATGAAAACTTTTACTGACTGACATTCCTTTTGGAAACTTTTTCAATGATAATAATTTTTCTATGTTTTTTGGTTTTGACCAATCAAATCCCATTTTATCTAAAATTCTTTTATCTTTAAATCTTATAGCTAATTTTTCTCTATTGTGTCTTACGAGAAGTTCAATACTATTACCACTAATTCTATGGTGGTCTAATTTTGCTTCATTTATCGGTAGAGGTTTTAAATCTGCTTTCTTTCTAAGTTTATTGATAATTACTTTAAGTTTCTTTTGATTTGGTGAACCAGGCATTGCTTTCATTGCCTTTGAGTAAAGTTTATATAACTCAATTCTTTCTGATGAAGATAGTTTACCCATTTCTTCTTTTAATTTTGTTTGTTGTACACTTAACTGATTTGTTTCCTGGTCCTCATCATCTTTTTCTATATCAGGATGACCATGATTGTTTTTCTTAAAGTTAGTTCCACCACTATAATCTCTATTCTTTCCTCTTAATGCTGTGTGGTAATCCGAAGTTCTACCTTGCATATAATTTTGAGGAACACCTTTTGATTCGTAAATAGATTTTAGATACTTGATAAATTCTTTATCATTTTTCATTTTTACAAAATCTCTATCTTTGAATACATTCTTTACGAAATCTCTAACATCCTTAGAATCTTGTTTGATTTGGTCTATTGTAGAGAACATACCTTCATATACTTTTTTCTTGTTTTGAAGGTTTTTAAATAATATATTTTGTTTATCATCAATTGTTTTATACTTCTTTGGATTTTCATTAAAATCCTCAAGAGCATAATTTAACATCTTTATCCATGCAGTATCACTATGTTTTTTACGAAAATCAGATAACATATTAAAAAACTTATTCTTATTTTTGTTAGCTTTTTTGTAAATATACCAAACATTTACTCCAACTTCGTTTATTGATTCATCTTCATATCCATCATCATCTCTTAAACCTTTTTGTGGTGCATAATCGTGTGAACCACCACCACCAAGTTTATTACCACTCATTTTGTTTGCGTATTCTTTAAATGCATTAAGGATTTGTTCTTTTACCTTTCTTGGTAAACCACTATGTTTTGTAGAAGCAAAATCTTCTGCATCAGATTTTTTAATGTTTTTAGCAACATCCTTTACTGATTTAGATACATCAGATGGTTTAATATCACCTTTATTTAAAGCGTGAACCATACCCATGAATTTTTGTTGTTGTTTAGATTTTGCTGGCATATATATATTCCTTTTACCTATATAAATATAAAGAAATTTACTTTGGTAAATTTATAATGATATTATTATCTTTTGATTGGACTTTAAAATCAGTTGGGGATAGATTTTTATAATACTTTTCGTAATATTTAACTCTATTAAATTCTGATTGAGGTTCTTCATTAATTTGTGATAATATGTCGGTGAGTTTAATCAATGTTATTACGACCAGAGGAACCTCTACTAATAACTGCTCCTCCACTACTTCTGCCACTTGATGAACCTCTGTTGATTACAGGTGGTGATGAACTTCTTGGTGGTGTAGAATAACTTTTTGATGGTGGTCTGTTATAGTTTCTTATATTGTTGTTATTATTTCTATTAACATTATTACCATTTTCAACTCTATTATAGTTTCTGATTCTATTGTTGTTAGGAACATTGTTTGGGTTTTCATATGTTCTAACTCTTACACCAGATGCATTTTCAAACTTTTGTATTAATCTACCTAAACGAGTTCTATTTTTATTTTCAATAACAACATCAACATCACCAGGGTTGGGTTTAACATCAATATTTCTATAATTTCTTGGTAATACTACATCACTACTATTTCTACCTCTGTTAATAGTTACATTTGAATTCCCTCTACTACCACTTGGAGTTACTACAACTCCATTAGAACCTCTCCTACCTATGTTATATGAGATGTTTCTATTGTTTGTAGGGAAATTGTATGCAAATCCTCGATTATATCTGAACCATCTATTTGGTTTATATCCCCATGCCCAACTATTTCCAAATCTAAATGGGTCATTCCAATATCTATATCCATAAAAACCAAATCTATCCCAATGATTAAATTCATAATTGAAAGGATAGTTAGATGACCAATTCCACCAATATTGGTTTGAGTTCCAATAAAAATCAAATGGGGATGCAAATGGACTTCTATACATTCTATTATTCCAATAGAAATCATAGTGCCATCTTAAATCTTGGTTCATTGCATATTGAGCAAAGTTCCATCTAAATTTATCATCGAATCTGAATTTTCTATCTAAATCCCAATCTGAATCTAATACATCGATTTTAATTGTATCACCTGTTGATTCTACGACACCATAAATTGGGTCATTGTTGTAATAACTTGATAATTGAAATGTTGAACTGCAACTTGTGAGTAACAACACCCATAAAATAAATAGTAGGTGTCTCATATCTATAAATATAGGATTTTAGTGTTTTATGTGTTGAACTCTCCACCTAATATCTTTTCTTCTTAACATTTTTTTGGTGGCATCTACATTCTTTTTAGAATCATCAGCAAAGTAAACATCATCATAATCTTCATTATCAATCTTATCTTCAATCCAATCAGCTTTATCCTTTGGATTGTTAGATGCCAATGCAGTTACATATATTTTACTCATATTGATACCGATATCTTTGAGGTATTGTCTAATCGGTTTGTGTGCAGCTCTTGCAGTAAGAATGTGAACTCCTTGTCCACCACTCGATGCAACAATTCTTCGTAGAACTTTAGTTATTTTTTTTATTTCATTTGGATTTTGTACTTTTTCAAAATCTTTAAAATCAAATTCATCACCTGGTTTTTCATTATAGATTGCATACTGACCAGGTGTAAGTTTTCTTGTTTTACCATTATTAGTAACATAAATAAAAGATGTAGTTTTTACAAGAGTATCATCAAAATCAAATACTCTGAGTTTCTTACTTTCAACAAATAAACTTCTTGGTAACATATCTTGTATAAATAGTTTGTAATGTTTTATATAAACATTTTATAGTTAGATTCTTCTTTTGTTGCAGCAATCTCATATGGATGATTTCCATAATGATAACCCATAGTGTAATATCTTTTCATCCACAAAGGAGATTGTAGATAATGTTGGTATTCGTGAACTAAAGTTTCCACGATATGTTTTTTTGATTTCATTTTAGGATAGTAGATAACAATTGAGTTATCAATTCTATCGAACTCTGCATCTGGTGATTCTTCACCCATTGAACCATCATCTTCTTCACCACTCAATCTACCATAGATTGAAGTTTCATATTCGATATAAGGAGTTACTTCAGGAAAGAACTTTGAATACCCATAATACTTTTCAATCTTTGGGTAAACTTCTTTTACTATTTCTTTTATATCTTTTAATGTCATATTAAAATTGTATTAAATCTATTGCCATTTCACCAGTTGAATTTCCATTTTTAGTGATTTCGTAGTTGGGGTCTGAACCATTCATCATTACATAATTGATTAATTCATCAATCGAGTCAAAAGTTTCAGAGAAAAAAGAACAATCTAAAGAATACATAGTTTAAGTTTTAAGTGTTATTAATTATTTACATAGTAAATATACGAAAAAAAGTTGAGACTACAATGGCTTTTTTGGATTATTTTTCTAAATATGATGAAATATATCCTGCAATTCTACCTGCTTTAATTTGTAGGTGTTCCCATTCGCTTTTGGTAAGTTTTCTTTTTCTACCTACATAATCTAAACCAAGTGAACCTACAAATTTTTCATCTAAAGTAAACATAGGAATCACATATGAAGATTTTGTTCCTACTGATTCAGCTGCTCCTTTTAATCCATAAGTTGCAACTTTCGGGTCATAGAAATCATTTATAAAGATTCCTTTTTGTTCACCATTTAACATATGGTCAAATGCTTTTGGATATAATGAAGTGGGGATATTATTGAAAGTGTGTGATACTGATGAAACTCCTGCTTTTGTAACTTCGTAGAATATTGAGAACTTTTGGATTGATTTACCTGTGGGATAAAAATTACCACCATTGTGAAACTGAGAAATCCAAACTCTATCTGATTTAAATTCTTCTCTGATTTCTTCTAACTCATCGTTAATGAGATTGGTATTTACTATGGTTTCTCTGACCTTATCTCTTTTCTTATCTTTGTGGTTGGCCATATACTTACTTACTATAAGATATAGTACTGGACCAACTACACCAGTTAGAAATGCTCCTAATAGTTCCATAAGGTGATTATGATTTTCAGTTATTACTTGTTCCATCTTTATCGTATTCGTCTAAATCTTCCATGTAATCAGCAACATTTTTAAGGTAATCAGATGCAAGAGTTAATTTTTCTTGTACCCAACCATCTAATTCTTCAATGTTTCTTTTTTTTATATTATCATAAATGATTTTAGCGGAACGAACTGATGATTTTAAAGATGATAATCCCATACCTACTTCATGGTCATCAGCCTCTTCATTTACTGATTCAAATGTTCTTTTTGTAGATTTAGATACAATTTTCAAATCTTTTTCTTTTGCCAAGATATATTTTTCAAATCTACCATCTTTACCTAAGTTAACTTTGTATTCACCATTATCATATCTAACTACATCACCAACAAACTTTTTCTTACTTCTAGGGTCTATATATTGAACTCTTGCATCGTAGAACTTTGGATTTATTCTTTCGTTTACTGATTCTTTTTTTAGACCAGTAAGTTTTTCAAACTTTTTCTTATCAATTTTACCCTTTAACAAATCTAATACATGTCTGGTAATATCTTTACCTGTTTTCTTATTTACAACCTGCATTTCATTTACAGAGTTTTCTTCTTCTTTGATTTGAGATTCTGGTTTAAATGCAGTTGCATAAGGATTAGGATAAACCTTACCAAGTTCGATTGATTCATCAATCGGTCCTTTGTAATCAGCATTTTTATATAAAGATGATATCTTATCATCCATTTCTTTTTCTAATTTTTTCTTTTCATCATTAAGTTTATATAAAACTTTAATAATGTTTTTCTTTTTATAAGCATCATTTCCACCTTTTGCCTTTTTGTAAAGTTCTAAAGTATCTTTTATTCTAGTGGCGTTTTTTTCTTGTGCTTTACTAATAGCGTTGATACTTCTTTCTTGAATTAAATCTTTGATTATATTTTTTAACTCTGATAATTTCATGTTTTCTTTCCTAATCTTTCTTCCTGCACAATGTGCTTTTTGTGAAAAACCTTTGGGATTATTACAATTTATACTTTTTTTATATTTATCACTCCATCCCATATACTATATAAATATAAATGTTTCTTTATATAAGTATTAAATCTTGTGAATTATATATTCGTACATTCGATGACCAATGTTTTTACCCATTTCTGAATCCGAAGGATAATGTGCTCCACCAATGTTTCGAGAATAAGATATTCGTTCTCCTGCTTCAATAAATGCATTAGTATTGATTGGTAATTTTGTTTGTAAAACTTTACCTATTAGAATACCTTGTGCAGCATGACCAGAAGGGTAAGAAGGGGTTTTCATACTTTCAAGTATATTCTCACCCAACTTAATATTATAATAATCTGCAAGTTGGTAAGGTCTTGGTCTATTGAAATGATATTTTAGTTCCAACATTGAACATGATTTAATTAGTTCTTTAACTAATTCTTTTGGAAACTCTATCCCATGTTCTTCACATACCTCTTTAAATACACCTTTAACATCATCGTGTTTTTCAACAAACTCTTTATCTTCTGGTAAATCTCTTAACCAATATAACTCTTGTAGAGTTTTCATTGATGTATTTTTTGGTGGATTTTTGTGAAAATATTTTGATAAATCTAAATCTTTGAATAAACCTTTTGTTTTAACATACTCAATTCTTTCAGCGTGTTTATCCTTTATACCATCTGTTGTATAGATAGCATTCTTAATATTACCGATATTTTCTTCTGTGAATATAAACATACTACTATAAATATAAGGTAAGTTTACTTCTTGAATTTATTCCACAAATCGATAGCAGATGAAGTAAGTGATTCTACTCCTTTACCAATTTTTTTTGCAACTTGTTTTGCAATTGGTTTTGGTAGAACTTTTTCTAATTGTTTTTTAGATTGAGATTTAGCAACAATCTTACTTCCTTTTTCTATTATTTTTTCTTTAAGTTTTCCCATACTCCTCGTTTCACTAATTCAATTTTTATAAGATGTTTTTTTCTCTTATAAGAAGGTGAATCATATAATTTAATTAGTTCCTCTGTTTTTATATTAGAAGGTGTGTAATGAACTATTCTGAATTTATTGGTCATTTTATTATTGACCTTAATATATTCTTTTGTACTTGGTTTTATTTTTGCTGACATTTTATTTTATAACCTCAAAGTTTTTAAAAAGGTTTCCTTACCAATAAGTATTATTCTATAACAATATAAGTAGATTTTAGAACTTCTGTTGAAGTTTCTAAAGTTAGTTGTAGTTTTTTCTTTGGTAAAGATTTTGTGTAGATTTTACGAGTTACAATACCAATGGGTAACAAAAATGATTCTTTTGAAATTACAGATTGTTTCTCAATATCTGTAATTAATAATAAATATTTTCCTTCAACAGATACTTCAAAAGAAATATCTTGGCCATCAAGTATTGTTGATTCTACTTCATCAAAAATAAGTTCATATGATTGAGGAATTTCTACTTCAATCAACTCATCTTTTTGACAAGAAAGTAATAACAATACTATTAATATTAAAAATTTTTTCATTTTATTTTAAGCTCTACTTTTATATTATCTTTATCTACCAATTCCCAAAATCTAATTCCAAATAATCCTAATGTTGATTGTAAATCAGATTTAAGTTCGAAATTTAATTTATAAGTTATACCTCCATTTAAATTTTTAGAACCATCTGAACTAAATGAACCAATGTTTACATAATTAGTTCTATCAGTTGCAAAATTTGGAATAGATTCATTTGAAAATTCTGTTTCTTTGTAATCAACTTTATCATTATCAAAATAAATTTTAAACTGTGAACCAATTATATTTTTCTGATTTGAAGGAATTGAAAGTTCTAAACTAATTAGATTACCTTCTCTTATAATATCAAAATTTATATGATTACTTTGTTGTGTTACACCACGAGTAGATGAATATGCAATTGTCATTTCTTGTGCTGATGTTGTTAAGTTTGTAGGTTCTTCAGAATGAGAAAAGTTTACATCACCTAAAAATGCAATATTGTAAGTGTTACTTTGTGTTCTTTGACTGAATGATGTACTTGGTACATAAGTTTTAGTTTTACCTCTCGGAACACCTGTTGACCAATCAGTTGTACTCCAACTATTATAATCACTTTCAAATAACATTACAACATCATCAAATACATTTCCTTCAAATGGGTCTGTATCACCAAATAAATGTTCTAACATTAATTGTGTATCTACAAAATCAAATTTACCATCTTCATTAACATCAGAAACTACATATTCAATACCAGTTGTAAATGTACCACCACTACTTGGGTTAGGTCCTATACTACCACCACTCGTAAGTTCACTAAATGCTAAAGCAACATCTTGTATTGTAACTACATTTGAATATTGTTCTGAATAATAAGTTCCATCAACTTCTAATAATAAATCGTGATTTACATAACTTGTAACATCTACAAATTCAACTTCTGCTTTTAATCCATAAAAACCACTTGCATCTCTAATATAAGATGAAAATGTTGAATTACTCCAATCAAGTTCTGTATCTGTATAAATCCAATATTCGTTCCAATGAGTATCTGCATTGTTGTTACCACTCTTTGGTGTTACTGAACCATCCCATAAATCAAATAATTTTAATTTAGTTACCGTATCCCAATCTGGTTGTTGGTTTGTAAATTCTCTACTATCGATACCAACTCTGTATCTATTGTTTGTATTATCATAATCATAAACTACAATCCACTCTACCGAACCACCAGTTGTGTTTGCTTTCTTATTACCAGTATTTACTTGAGTAGAATAAACTCCACCATCATCATCATTATATGATACTTGTCCATTCGTTCCTAATGATTCAGTTTTTGTACCATTTACTGTTCCATTATCATATTCTAACTTTGAACTGAATTTACTTTTATCTAAATCATCATTGATATTATAAACTACATCTAATTTATGAGGAATACTTGCTGGACTAACACTCCATATTTCATCTTCATTAAATTGATAATCAGAATCAGATGGTCTTTTCCATTTCAAATATAAATTTGCACCACCAACTCCTTGTTCGTATCTAACTCTAAATGAATAAACATTATCAGCAGTTAAATCGATATCAACAGTTCTTGCTCCATTATTATAAGCCAAGTTAGTGTTTGTCATGTTTCCATCTATATTAGAATCAAAAAAGAAATCACTTCTATCATCTGAACTTACTTGGAATGTATATGTACCTGTTTCTTCTGCTATAAATTTTGCTTCAATTTCCCAACCGAAATTACTATTAGCATGTCTTGGTAAGATATTACTCCATGGCCAAGTAAATGCCTTTGTTGCAGTTTCTCTACCATAATGTGTCCACTCAGTAGTTTTCTTATTTGCATAATCAAACATAGCATCAAAATCAGATGAACTCTGAGGATGAGCATTATATTCTGATTGACCACCATTTGAATCATAATCGTTTATTTTAAATGATTTGTAAATTACTGCATCTTGTCCATCACTAACTGCTGAAGAGAATGTTGGTGCAGCTTGTAGTGGAGCATAAGAGAAATCTTGGTACTCATATGCATACATTGGGTCATAAGAAGTACCATTACTTTCTGTCATTTGACCCATTGTTACAATAATACCATCTGTATAATCTAAATCTTCATTATAATCTTTTACTAATAGATTTACTTTTACATACCAATCAAGAGATGCTAAATCATTATTAGTTGCAGTTGCTTGATAATGGTCAACCCAATAATTAGAATTACTTCCATAACTACCACCACGAGACCATTGACTCCATATATCATAGTGGTCATAACTATTTGTCCAAGTTATTGAAAGATTATCACCCATGAAGTGTGAAGTTCCACTTGCAGATGAACTAAATACATGACTTATTTTTGTGTATTTTCTTTTATCATACTGAACATCAATGTGAGCATAAGTTATTGGGTTATTATTTTTGTAGTTGTGAATCTTAATCCCCATTACGATTGTATCACCAGGTCTGATATTAGAAATCGATTCACTTGAGTTTGATGGAGTTCCTAACCATACCAAAGTTGCCGCACCTTCACCATCAGAAACATCTGATGAAGTTGGTCCACCTAATTGTCCTAAAACTAAAGTGGGTAAAAGTAATAGTATGTAAAGAAGTTTTTTCATTAAAAATTAGTATTTGGTTTATCTAATCTGAAGTAAATTGATGCTCCAACATATGGATATAATTTACTCACACCAGTTTCAGCATCTAATAAATCATTTCTTAAACCAACATCTAAAGAAAACATTTTATCACTTTTAAATTTTCTTAAAAGTTTTATATCAGTTCCACTAAAATAATTATTATTATCAAACTTGTATCCAAATCCTAAATACCATTTAGGTTCTGGTAATACATATCTATCAACAATTGTTTCATAAGGTTTATCTACATAAACTGTTTTAATTACTTCAACTGGTTTTTCTACGATTACTTCTTTGATTACTTCAACTTGTTTTTCTACTTCTTTTGTAATATACTTTGGTACAAATACTTTTTTCTCTACAAGTTTTTCTATATAGATACTATCTACAACAGTCTGAATAACTTCTATTTCTTTAATTTTTTCTACTTCTTGAATTTTGGGATTTGTAAACAACCATATTGTTGTTCCTATAAATACTCCCATTCCTATTAATTTCCAATCTATCTTTTTCATATTTTTTTCTCCTTAAAAGGGTAACTTTGCTCCTATCATAAATGAGTTCATCAAAGGAACAAATTCGTTACTACTATAAATAAGAGTCCAACCTACATTGAACCCAAATCTTGGTGTTAATTGCACATTAAATGAGTTGGCAAAAATACCAATAAAATCTTTTGAGGTACTTGCCATAGCTTCAAACCCAGCCATTTCTTCCATATAACTTAAAGGGTTTTGTGCACCAATTAATGCTGGTGCATACATTATTCTATCTGTTAATTGAAATGAATTTGTATAAAGTAAGTTATATCCAAGTGATACCATATTAGGAAATCTTCCCCCAAGTTGGTCTTTACCAAACATATATGAATAATTTATACCAACACCCACAGTTCCCCATTTACCCAATGGTTTCATTCTACTGGCTGATGTTGATATTGCATTCATTTTATAGTTTCTCATATAAGATAGGTTTATTCCATCTACCCAAGATACTTGGTAGTTATCATCTAATGTTACTTTTGAAGTTCCTAATCCTAAACTTGCTTGTTTTAAGTTATCCCAAATCATTAAACTGGCTGTATTTGTTCTATCACCAAAAATTGATGTTTGAGATGCACCTATATTAAGAATTTGATTATATTCTAATGTTAATGCCTGCATTGACATTAAATCAGCCTTTAATTGAATAGGTAAAAACTTTTTTTCTTTTTCTTCTTCCTCTTCTTCATCTTCTTCAGAATCTTCATCAGATTCTTCTTCCTCTTCATCTTCTTCTTTTTCTTCTTCCTCTTCCTCATCACTTTCTTCTTCATCTTCTTCTTTTTCTTCTTCATCAGATTCTTCTTCTTTTTCTTCTTCCTCTGATTCTTCACTTTCTTCATCAGAATCTTCATCGGAATCATCACTATCATCACTATCATCATCACCATCTGAGTCATCATCACCATCACCATCTGAATCATCTCCATCTCCATCACCATCGCCATCTCCATCACCATCGCCATCTCCATCACCATCTCCATCACCATCTCCATCACCACCATCACCATCTCCATCACCATCGCCATCTCCATCACCATCGCCATCTCCATCACCATCTCCATCACCATCTCCATCACCACCATCACCATCACCACCATCACCATCACCATCTCCATCACCACCATCACCATCTCCATCACCATCACCACTACCTTCATCACCATCACCAGAGCCGGAATCACCATCACCATCTCCACTACCATCATCTCCACCAGAACCATCACCATCTCCACCAGAGTTTCCATCATCACCACCATCGGAACCATCTCCACCAGAGTCTCCACTTCCACCATCGGAATCAGAACCCCCACTATCTCCACCAGAGTCTCCACCACCATCGGAACCACTTCCACTATCTCCACCAGAATCGGAACCATTACCACCTGAATCAGAGCCATTTCCACCACTATCGGAACCACTTCCACTATCTCCACCTGATGAACCACTTCCACTTGAATCGGAACCACTTCCACTTGAACCACTCGAACCACTTCCACTACTACCACTCGAACCACTTCCACTACTACCACTTGAACCACTCGAGGATGAACTACTTGTGTTACTTGTAGAGTTTGTTGCGTTATTCGCCGTGTTTGTTGCGTTTGTTGTATTGTTTTGTGCAGTTGAGCATGCTGATAGTGCTGTCCACCATGCATATTTTTGAACTAACCATTGATGTAGTTCACCATTTGTGTATTGTTGATAGGTAAATAATTTTGCCTCGTTATAAAACGATACAATAGCAGAACCACTTGTGAAGTTTGCGGTTACAACTTGTACTTCACCAGTACATCTATCTACAAATGTCTGTGTGAAAGTTTGTGAGTAACTAAAATTAGCTACAAACAGAAAGAATAATATCGATAGTAACTTTCTCATTCATTAGTTTTCAAATATACCTTTTCTAATCATTCTTGCTACTATTCTTGCTGAAGCGGTTTCCAATGCTTTTCTGGTAGATACTCCAATTGCTGATTGTCTGAACTTTATTTCATCCAAATCTAACCCCAGCAAACCCTCTTGAGTCTTTACTGTATTCGCCGTACCAAGACCGGAACCTACGAAATATGTACCATTCTCTGCATTAGTAAACCTAACTTGTAAACCTAAACGAGTTGTTTGTGTTTGTTTAGAACCATCTTTAAGTGATAAAACCTCATCCTCTGAAACAGAGAAATCATATATCTCTATTGTAACGAAATATTCTGCTAACTTGATTTTACCTAATCCATATACTTGATTCTCCGAAACACCTTTTCTTGAAGCAACCCATTGTGATTTCATTCTATCTTTGATTGAAGATTTTTCTTCTACGAATTCAAATCTGTTTGTCCAATCTAAGTATTCAATTACGATGTTGGTAAGTCCTAAACCTACTCTACCATCTCTTAACTCTGGATACATCTCATATAAATCATCAGATATACCAACATTGAGTAAAGCAACTGGTATCATATCACCCCAATAATCTGAAACATCATCAATTGATTTTTTCTTTTCAAATTCTGCGGTATATTCTTCGGCTTTAATTTTACCTACTGTTTGTGCAAATGTATTTAATGTAAAAAATATACATACCAATAATAAAAAAAGTTTTTTCATTTTTTATCTTTCATATGTTTGGTTAATTGAGGATACATTTCATATCCAATTTTTGTTAACCAATCATCAAATTTAATTAATAATTCTTTTAATTTTTTCATATTTTTTACTTAATATCCTAAAGTGTCAAATACACCAAAAGTTGCATTTTGAATATCTGCTTCACCTGATATAATACCATACATAATGGCTACAAAACCCAATACAAGCATGAATAATAAACCTGCAACCCATATTTTTACAATAATATCCATTACTTTGTAGTCTGATGCCTTTTCTGTGAAAATTGCTTTTAATACTTCCATAATATAATCTCCTATTTTTAAAATAAACTTAATTTATAATCTTTATTATTTTTGATTGTTACCAATCAATTTTTTCTTCTTTTTCTTTTTTCTTTTCAACAGGAACTTCTTTTATTATAGTTTTAGTTTCTGTCTTTTGTTCTGGTATGTTGATAATGATTTCAGGACCAGTTACATTTACTGATTGATTGTTTTCTTGTACAATCTCAGTTTGTGGTTCTGATTCATCTTCAATTCCTATAAATGATTTTACTTCATCTATAAATATACCACCCAAAGTAGTTAGTATAATACCAACTCCTGCAATGATTTGATTCTTTATTTGTGAAAAGAATCCTTCTTCTTTCTTTTTCTTTTTTGCCATTTTATCTCCTTAGTTTACTACAAATGTTGTTAATCCTATCATATCATGAACATCATCTGTAAGTTCAATTATATACCCATTATTTCCTAATGAAGAAACATATACCTTTAATATATTATCTCCCTCATTACCTTCGATTTTTTCTTGAGATACTAAATTCTTAGATATATCTCTAATTTTAATTCTGTAAATACCACTATATGGTAATTTTACATTCATTCTAACTTCATCTGATACGATTGCTGATTCAAGTTTTAATCCTTGTACTTCAGAAATCTCTAAAGATTCAGGTACTTCAACCAAATTAATCGGTTCGATAAATTCATCTTTCATACAAGATGTTAGTAATACTAAAAATAAAAGTGTTATTAATTTTTTCATTGTTTCTCCTTATTCCATTATAAATTTAATTTGTGTTCCGTCTGCTTTTACACCTTCATTAACTTTAAAAGTAATCAAGCCCGATGTATTACTTAGTGTTACTGTTGGTGTAAAGATTAATTGATAAGGTGTTCCTGTTTTAACAACTGCCTTAAAGTTTTGGTCAAACGAACCAATGTTTATTTTTCCATCTTCTTCTAAATGATTAGAGAAGTTAGTCATTTCATTACCAGTATCAAATATTACATTATCCAATACTAATCTTGTGTTATCATATGTGATGTTGAATTGTGCTCCTATCATCTCATCAATATCTGAATTGATTGAGAATATTACTTGTCCATCTTTTAATTCAGATACTAAATCAATATTTGCTTCTTCAGATTGATATTTTTGTCCTGGTGCCATTGAAACTCTTGTTGAGTTTGAATAAGATTGTGCTTGTTCTGATGATGGAACTGTTGTATCATTAGTATCTGGTTCCCAAGAGTGTGAGAAGTTAACATCACCCATAAGAGCGTGTACAAAGTTAAATGATTTATTTGAATCAGTTGGTTTGAATGTTGCATCAATACCAGCGAAATAACTTCCATTTGAATCTATTGTACCAAATGTTGATTTATTACCACCTGTCTGATAAGATTCACCCTTTTTACTAATATAAGTTGTATTAGTACTTGTTACACCTTGTAGGTAAGCAAGTATCTCATATGAATCTGAAAAGTTAATTGTTGCATCAAATGCCTCATCGTGATATACATTTCCTAAGAATGTTTGAATATAATAATCAAATGTAGTTTGGTCTCCATTAATACCACCACCAATTGCTTCTTGAAATACTAATGCTAAATCAGATACGGTTACTACATTATCTAAATAGTCTTTAGTAGTATCAACCCAATTCCAAACAAAGTATTCTACATCATTTGTTAAAGTAGTTACAACTGCTTGACCAGCGGCATCATATGTACCTTCAGCAACAACATTTGCTCCTTCATTTGGTTGGTTACCACTACCTATATCTGATTTAAGATAAATCTTATAAGTGAAATCAGTACCATCTCCGATGTTATCATCAATAATGTTTGTATTTATGTTAAGTGTTACATTCTCTGCAGAACCTCCTTCAATATCTGTTAAACTTAGACCAGTTGTACCAGATGAATTTATTAGTGTTCCATCTGATTCTTTATAGTTTACCCAGTTAGCATTTATTAAGTTACTGTAATCTGAGTAATTTGTACCTGCCTTATCTTTAATTTTGTACTTTATCTTCATAAACTCATCACCATTTGATAATGGGGTTACATCTTGATAAGTTATTCTCTGTACTGACCAATCAGCGTTTGTTCCATACGATGCATTGCCTGATAACCAACTCGTATATTGTCCATCAAAATCAGTTTGGTCTTTTGAAGAATCAATAGTAAACTTATATCCATTCCAAGTGTTTACTGCTTTTTGTGCTGAAGTTGCTGATGGTATCCACTCATTTTCAATAAGAGATAATAACTTATTGTTGTATTGGATATCAAATTGATAAAGTGTTGCATCTGGCATATCAGTTCCTTTACCGTACTGATATTTTACAACTAAAGTATCTCCAACTTGACTTACTGTGTTCACTCTCGAATATCCTAAAGTCGATTGTGCATATGTACTCATTGTAAAAAGTACACTAAATAATAATAATAAAATCTTTTTCATTTTAATAATTCCTTAATAATTTGTTCACATACTTTTTTCAAAGCATTTGAAGCAGTTTGTTGATTAAATGTTCCATCAGAGGCAACAACTAATGTAGAGTTTGAAATTTCTTTACTTACACCTTTTTGAGTTGTTTTCTTTTTAACCTTACCATCTACAACTAACTCTCCAATAGCTATTATTTGTGTAGCGGATACTTTATTATGATAAATCCCAATCGATTTACCTATATTTTTAATATCAAAAAAGACCAACCTAACATTCACTTGTGTGGTTGCTCTGTCTGATAAATCATAATCTAAATCTAAGAGAAGTTCTTCGAGAATATTTTTTACACCAAATGCAAGATTCTGATTACCTGCAAATTTACCCATTCTAATTTCATTGGTAACTTTACCAACTTTGATTGGGTCTTGGGTGTAATCAGCATTTCCCTCAGCTGGTAATAATATTAATAACCAGATGAGACACATCTTAAATACATTTAATATAGTGTATTTCAAAGCAATCTCCTTTATAGATTACCGTAACTAATTAAATAAAACGATTGATTATAAACTACTTGATTAGAACGAGCCCCTTTCGGGTTTTAAGTAGAACTTGTTGATATAACGATGGAAATTATCCTTTTACTATGAATAAATATAAGGTGGAGGGACTTTAAAGGGGTATTTGTTTAAATTTTATCTAACTCTTTTTTAAAATTAGAGTGTGCTATATTTTTAAATTCTTCTCTTCTATCATAAATTGATATATGATTTAAGTAATGAGAATTATTACGATATTTGTAGTTTTCACAAACTACGAGGTTTTTTATTTTAAATTGTTGAATTTTTTCTTCTTTCTCTTGAATCAGTTTTTCCGATGCCCACATTAAAAATGTATCTTCATATCCATAGTGACCAAAACTTTCAGGTACACCAACTCTATTTAGTAATTTTCCACTTATGCACGTAAACCAACCACCAGCAAATTTAAAACGAGGTTGATTAAAAGAATTGTTAGAAACTCCTTGTATTATAATATCACCTTTAATTCCACTATCTTTGTAGGGGTCATTTGTTTTTTGATAATCAAGTGGTTTATCTAAGAAATTTTCATTCACCAAACAATCCCAAGTTGTATCCCATACTTTTACTATTTCAGGTGTGATTATTGTATTAGGAAACGCTTGATTTGTAGATTTCATGGCATTTTCTAAATAAGAAAGTGTTCGTTCTTCAAATATAATATCAGTATCTAACCATATAAAGTAATCAGCCTCTCTATGTTTTTCAAGTGAAAATCTCCTTTGAGATACACAACCTAATATTTTATCTGATGTTTGGAAATGTTTAATACACCAATCAGTATTTGATGCAATTTTAAGAAATTTATCTTCAAAGTATTTTTTATTAATTGATGATTTATCCCAATTTACCATTTGATTAGATAAACATAATGTTACATCTAAATTCCAGTCAATTGATTTATCAATATAATGTGATGCTCTTTTGAGTTGAGTTAAAGTATTCTCTAAATCATCAATTTCATAAGGTAAGCAAAATATTGATATTACTACTTTCATTTGTATTTGTTATAAATAAATTCTTTAAATGCTGGTATTCTATCGTACTGATGTACTAAACAAAAAGGGTTTCCTTTTTGATTTTTTACAATATAGTTTTCATCTACAATTGGAGTTGGTTCTAATAGAACATCTTTAAACTCATCTTTCTTTACCAACACAGTTCCTAATTGGGTAACAAATCCTTCTTCTTGTTTTACTGTTTGAACACAATCACTAATATGATGTAAGTTAATTAAAACATTATAAGCTGCTTGGTCTGATAATTGTTCTTGATTAGCAGTTGTTAAACTCCATCTGTAAATATCTATAAATAAATCTCTAAGATAACAAGCATCACCAACGATAGTTCCTGCACAATAAGATGTTTTATTTTGTAACCATTCCCACTCCATAGGAAATGAAGTTCCTGCATTTACACAAGCCCAAGGGTCATCTTTAAATGTGATACATTCTGAGAATGATAATATATCATCTTCCATATTATGTTCAATCCAATTTGTTGGGTCTACTTGAAATATTACATCTTTAACATCGGTCCAAATAACTGTACCTTTTATTTCTGAACCTAATAGTTTATACAAATCTCTAAATCTCTGTAAGATTATATGTTGTTGGAGTTCTCCCCCATATAAATCCCATCCTTTCGATTTAAGATAGTCTATTGTTTTTTGTGGTACTTCATATACCAACATTACCTTTCTACCTTTAAAACCTGTCTGTTCAATTGATTCTACATAAGGTCTGATATCTTGTGGTTTATATTTTGTTATACATCCTAATATTGTCATATCTTCATCATCCATTATATTTTAACTAAATTTGGGTCTTTACAACCTGTTAATATTTCAAACTCTTGAAAATTTGGTACTTCCCATAATTCACATAATTTTGTATTTTGAATAATTTCATATCCACCTAACATCATTATGTATTGAAATAAGAAATCTTGCCAACCATATATTTTATTTATTTTACAAAACTCATCAAAGTTCTCAGTATATAAATCTAAAGTTCTTTCATAAGCATCAATATATTCTTCTCTATTGAATATAGTTCCACCACCACTCGCATAACCAGGACAAAAATCAACGCCTCCTACTGATTTAGAATATTCTAAAAATTTATAAGGTATATTATTTGCCCTCATTCTACCAGTTGGTGATGGTGCAGTTGGATGAATTGCCATTGAAAAATCTAAATTTAAAATACTAATCGTATCCAATACGAAATCATCTTCTTCAAATAACATCATATATCTTGAATCTGTTTTCTTACACGCATCATAAACTCCTCTTAACCACTCTACTGCTTTTTCTTTGGTCCAATGTTCATATCCAATATTTCTATCACCAAAGTTTCCACAGTATCCTAATTGAAAATTATTACGAGTAACAGTTGCCCCTAATTCTTCACCTACTTTTGTATATCCATCTACATCACCTTCATAATCTACATTAATGAAAAGGTCTGAATCAGGATAAAACTTACGAAGAGTTTGCATAGATTTCTTTCCAGCTTCTACTTCTCTCCATGCCCACCAATAACCACTTATTAATTTACTCATTAAAATTAAATTTTAATTGTTTTCCTACTGATTTTAATTTTTTCTCTAACTGAATTACTTTTTCTTTGTAACCTTGTTGTGTCCACCCATCATTATAAGGTGAGGTTGCATTGATTTTTGCATTCATTAATTCCAATTCTAAATCATCTCTTAAATCTTTCATATTTTTTCGAAGTATCCTCCAACTTTAAATTTAACATTAGCAGTAACACTACCTTTATCTGATGTTTTGAATTTATTAGGATGTACTATCCTAAAATCAATTGAACATCTACTATCTTTTTCTATATTAGTTTGATTACCATGCAACAGATTAGGTCCACTAAATACCAAAATTTCTCCATAAGATACATCGTAACCTTTGAAATCTTCTTTTCCCTCTTCTGATTCCATCCATATAGTATTCGTTCCATAGGCATCAGTAAATGGTAACCACAAGTTAATCTCATCTACTCCATGATTATAATCTCTATCTCTATGCCACTCACCAACTCCTAAGTTATCAACTTGATGAACTCTGAATGTAGGAATCTTTTGATAAATGATTTCATCATATTCAAACTGAGGTTTTACAAACTCTTCTATAAATTGTCTGTACAAAGGATAAAATTGTTCTTTAAATTTATCATAGTAAGTTTTATGCCATATAGTTGCTTGGTCTGTTGGTTCTGTATATCTTTCATACTTTTTAACCTCATGTAAATTTTCTAAACTCTTTTCACCTAAGATTTTTTTAATCAAAGGTCTGAATTGATACTTTGAAGTATCATATTTAATTTTATGTGTTTTAATCATATGTTATCCTTTTCTTGTTAATTTATATAATTCATTTTCTATTGCAGTTCTAAATCTATCATCAACCCATTGTACTTTATCTTCTCCAACTTGATTTACCATTGGTAAATACCAATTGTGCATTGCTACATTTACTCCATGTGGTGGATTTTCTTCCATCTCAATTATAGATTTAATAACATTATCTAACATTTTATATGGAAATACCAAGAATGTATCATTAACTATTGGTAAATGCATAAATTCAGGTTCTCTCCATAAAAAGTTCATCTTATCAAAATTATAATCATATACTTCAAATGGATTTTTAAAAAAGTTTATATCATATCGAGTTGATATCACTAAATCTAAATCTTCATTTTTAAGTTGCTCTAAACTATTTAAGTAACTTACTGTCATTACTTTATATCCTTCAGAAACTTTATCACCTCCACCTAATTTATTATAATTTGGTTTTACAAATTGTGATTTGATACAAGGAGTATAATCATTAATTATTTTATCTTGTTTTTCATTTTCATAACTATATAAATAAAATGAAACTTCATGACCATCTTTTCTAAATGGTTCTACAATATATTTATAAAAATTTTCTATTGCATCTTCATAATTTCTTAACCTACCACCTTCGATAGCATTGTTATAAGATACTCCTACTAAATTAATTCCTATTTTCATTTTATATCACTTGGCCACCAAACCTTATTATCTCTTAATAAATCAAATTTTATTTTATCTGATTTTTCTGCTATATCTATTAATCCTATTCTTTCAAAATATTTTGTTAAATTTTCTTCTGCACTATCCATCATACCTTTATTTCTATTAAACTCAACTATGTTTTCAAATATATTATTAAATACTTTATTAGAATTACTTTGATTTGATATGTAAAAATTATCATCATGAACATGACTGTTTTTCCAATGATGATTTGATGTGTATATTTTCTTTAAATCAAGTTCAGATATATTTAAATTATTTCCACTAATATCGTATCTACTTCTTATAATACAATCGTAATTAATATTTGAATTTTGTATTTCTTTGTAGGTAGATTCCCAAGAATAATACATAGGAAAACTTCTGAAATTACTGAATACATCAAAATCTACAAGAGGTCTTGATTTATCATCTCTTGGTGTTTTTATACCTTCTCTGTATTTAGTAAATTTAAATGGTTTTTCAATCTTTATATATTTTGGATTAGGATAAACTTTAAGAACATTATCACTATCTTCATTATTTGTTATTTCATCAGGTTTAGATTCCCAAGCATGAAGATATAAATCAACATCATTATTATCTATAATATATTTCCAATAACCATCATAACCTTCTTGAACTTTTCGTGCAAGACCAGTTAACATTAATGCTACTTTCATTTATTGTAAACCATTTTTAAATATTTTCTACCTCTTTTTAAACCACTTTCACCGGTTTCAACAAATCCTAGTTCTTCGTATAACTTTTTTGCGTGATTATCTTCAAAGACCCAAAGGTCTGCATAATCTTTATCCTCTAAATACTTTGTATATGCTGCTCTTGCATATCCTTTTCTTCTATAATTTGGGTGTATATCACACCCAACTTCATCACCATCAGTTCTTATATAACCAACTTCTTCATTATTTTCATTGTAAATTATAAACCATTTTGGTTTCATTTTTTCAAACCAATCTTCACATTCATCTAAAGAATACGAGGTATCATTTTTTAATTGTGTACGCGTAGATTCCACATTTCTTACTGATAACAGAAATCTTAAATTATGTTGTTTTAATGGTTCTAACCTTATTTCCATTTTTTTATACAATCTACAATGTATTCTCGTTCTTCTTTTGTTACCCACCAACCAACTGGTATAGATACTACATGACCAATTGTTTTATCTAAATTTGGTAAATCGGTTTTAAATTCTTTCATACAAGAATGTTTATCATTTCTTTCATGTACTTGAGAAACTGTGATATTACACTCGTGCATATATTTGTAAAACGATGGTCTATCATCAACCAATAGTGAGTAAATCCAAAATGCTGATTCAAATCCTTCTTCTCTTTTTAGAAGTGTAACTCCTTCTATATTTTGTAAGTGCTTATCATAGTAACTAGCATTTTCCTTATGTTTAGAAGTTATTTCATCTAAATGTTTAAAGTTTTCCATACCAACTACTGCACATACATCGTTCATATGAAACTTAAATCCCCACTCAGGTATATCTGCCTCACATCTGAAATCAGTTCTACCTTTTGGATTTCTATCAATACCATACCACCTTAATAACTTTGCTCTTTCATATAATTCTTCGTGTGGACAATATAAAATACCACCATCTACTGATGTGATGTGTTTAATTGCTTGTAAAGAATTCATTACAAAGTTATTATGGTTACCTAAATACTTTCCTTTATATTTTGTGCCAATTGAATGTGCTCCATCTTCGATTAATGCAGGTGCCCATCCATGTTCTTTTCTAAATCTTCCTCTGATATTTCTAATCTCATCTAAATCTAATGGATATCCACCCCAATGAACTCCCATAATTGCTTTGGTTTTTGGAGTCATCTTTGTTTCCAAATCTTTTAAATCCATATTCAAAGTTGTTGGGTCTATATCTACCCATTTGATTTTTAGATTATTTGCTACGATTGGCCAATTAGATGCAGTACAGGTTAGTGGTGTTGCAAGAACTTCATCACCATCTTGAATACCTGGCCAATTGTGTTCAACAAATGCCACACCATGAAATTCCTCTATCCAATTTTCTTTTGGTTTCTTAAGTAAGTGTAATGCTAAATGTAATGCTGATGTTCCTGCATTTGTTGTAACTACTTTTTTATTTCCAAAGTATTCTCCAAGTTGTTTTTCAAATTCATCTACCTTTGGTCCTTGTCCTATATACCCACTATCTAAAACTTCACCAACTTTTTCTTTTGCAGTTTGTGCCATAAATACTTTAAATAATGGTATTGCTTGTTCTGGTTTATTCATCATTTAATATGTTTGGATTTTGTTTAATTGTTTGTTTTGTAATTAAATCTTTGATTTTTGTTGTTGACCAGTCATGAGAACGAGTTGTATAGATAACTTCTATATCCAAATCATTACCAGTAAATGGTTTACCTATATAATCTTCACCAAGTATTCTAACATCAGGTTTAAAAAACTTGATTAATTTTAATAAATCTTTTTCAGTTTGATAAATATAAACTTCATCGATATATTTTATTGCCATTAATGTTTTATACCTTTCATATATTGGTATGATTGGTTTATATTTTGATTTTCTATGTTGTGATGGGTCTCTTTGAAGAAACACTATAAATTTGTCACAATGTCTTTTTGCCTCTTCAAAAGTGTAAATATAACCTGGATGTAGTAAATCAAAGTTACCAGCAGTAAATCCTATTTTTTGTTTACTATTCATATTTTTTTATAACATCTGAACATATTCCTTTACAAAAACTAATATCATCTTCTAAATACCATTCAGGTAGTACTGCTATACTATTCTTTACTGGTTGTTTACCAGGATAAACCCATAAATCTCCTTTTGATGTAATAGTACAATCATCGGTATCATGAAAGAAATAATTTAAATCAAGTTTATTATGGATTTGTAATTCTCTTAACATATCAATTGTAATTAAATCTTTACAATGAATCCATAAAGAATCTTTTCTATCACTTAACCAATCTAAAGTAATTTCGTAATCAGGTTTATCATGTCCTAACCAAAATCCACCTTCATGATATCTTAAATCTACTTCAACATCAAAACCTTGTTCTATTGCTGCATCAATATAGCCTGGAATGTTTTCAAGGTTTTCTTGTTTACCATCTAGATTTCCTCTATGTGAAATTAATATCATTTTTGTTTATAATTTTCTAAATATTCTTTTAAATCTTCTGGTGTACCTAATCCCCACATCTTAGGAATATCAAAGGTACGAATTTCTTTTCCATCTTCTATTGCTTGATTGAAAACAGGACAAACATAAAACTCATTGTTTACTCTGATATCTTTTTCAATCATTTCTTCTGCATACTTTACAAAATCAGAACCTTGTTTCCAATAATAATATCCAACAGTTGCGATATCTGAGATAGGATTCTTTTCTGCAACTTCAGTTACTAATCCTTGTTCATCAATCTTAGCAAATGACCACTTTGGGTGTGTTGCTCTAAATGATACAATTCCACCATCTGCGTTTGTTTCATTCATTTTGTATAAAAACTCATTTGAATCCCACTCAACAAATTGGTCTGAGTTAGCGAAGAATAAAGGATTTTCCGAATCAATATATTCTTTAGCAAGTAATGCCGTACAAGCTGCACCTTCTGTTAATCCATCTACTTCAACAATCTTACAATTTGGTGTAATTAAATTTAATAAAGTATCTAAATTATACTTTTCTCTATGTTCTTTTTGTACAACATAAATAAAGTTTGCTTTAATATTTAAATTTTCTACCACAACTTGAATCATAGGCTTACCTTTAACTTCAATAAGTGGTTTTGGAAAAGTATATCCTGCTTGTTGAAATCTACTTCCTGCTCCTGCCATTGGAATTAAAACATTTAATGTTTCATCTCTCCATGCCGGTGTTGATTGTTGTTCTCCCATTTCTATTTGATTTAATTTATTTTGTATGTTTTTTAAATTAGTTTGTTTTGTATTCTTAACTCTCAATATATGTGATTTAGAACGAGCAGCTGCAAGTAATCCATAAGGAGAATCTTCTACTATTAAAGTTTCTTCTGGTAAAGATTTCATCTTTGAAATTGCAGTCCAATACATTTCAGGATGTGGTTTACTATTATCCACATCTTCATTTGATATAATGTAATCCATAAATTCCATAATACCCAACTTTGAAAGTACAGTTAGAACTGTTTTTCTAATTGAATTAGAACATACTGCTATTTTGTATCCATTTGATGATAACCAATCCATCAACTCAATAAGAATATCATCTGTACCTAATTGTTTTAGTTTCTGAAGTGTAATCTGTTGTTTTCTTTCCCAAATAGATTGATGTTCATCAACAGATAATCCTTTTCTTTCTGTTAACATATCTAACTTTTGAGTGGTTTTTAATCCATCATAAGTTGATAGATGTTCATTCCAAGTTATAGCATATTCTTTACCTAATGCTTCATTAAGTGCTTTATAGTGTATGTTTTTAGCTTCCACTAATACACCATCTAAATCGAATATAACTAATTTAATTTTATCTGCCATGTTTACCTTCATCTATGTGTTTGAACAATCCCTCACCATGAGCAACTTTATAAGTTTGTTTAGCCCACCATTTAGAAATGTTACCTTCTAATGCAATACCCTCACCAGCAAATTGTTTTACTGTATCTAGGTAAAAATCCTTTTTATATAAACAAGGATTATTTGTCCAATTACCATAACGAGATGTTGTAGTAAAATACTCACCTTCTTTTCCAATATGTTGTGGGAAACTTTCAAATGGGTCACACCAATGAACTGAATCTAATAAATGAGGTGATGTACACTCTATTTCCTTATCGTAGTAATCTAGTTCTTTACCTTGATATCTAAATGAAAAATGTGGATGACCAGGGTCTTTTCTATGTCTGTATCTTACACAAGAATATCCATTATCTAATAACTCTATTCCACTCTTTACTCTATCAATGGTAACTCCTGCATCTTCAATTAATTTCCAATCATGTTCTAAAACCATTACATTATCAGTTTTAGCCTGCTCAGTCAATCTAATAAATCCTTGTCCTATTCCTATATTATTATTTAATCCAATATAAGGAATGTTAAAATGTTCTGCTATTTGTTTATCTTGTTCTGAAACTTCTTGGAATAAAATACATACATCATTTACTTGATGAAGAAATTTTCTATCAAAGTAAGTTTGTAAAGTGTTAACAAGAGTTTGTCCACTTTTCCAAGATAATATACCAATACTTATTGGGAGTTTTTCCATTCGTTATATTTTTCTATTAAAAATTCTACTCTTTGTTTCTGAGTATGGTTTTCTAAAACCTTTTTAAAACCATTATTGGCTATTCTTTCTCGTTCTGTATCATCCTCTCTGTATTTATTCATCTTATGGATACAATCTATAATATCATCATAATAAACTATATCTTCTCCATCAATAAATAATTCGTGTAATTTTTTGTTTTCATGCAATCTATCACATAGAACCATTTTACCACAAGCCATACCTTCAAAAATTCTACGAGTTACCTCACCCCATCTTGAATTCTGAATAACCATCAATCCTTTGTTAAGAAATTCAGTATGTTGTTTTGAATCAAAACCATTTTGATTTCCAACTGCACCGTTTGAGTGATATGTAAGTTGGTCTAAAAATACAGAACCTCCTTTACCTCGTGATGTTACTGCAACAAATTCTGGTTCTGATAAGGTTGGAAACTGAACTCGCGTATCTGCAAAGTGTGTCCACCAATATGCATCTTGATTTCTTTTTTTATATTTTTCTGTTGATTCAGCATCAGGTGAAAGCGTTATATGAAATCTTTCTGATTTAGGGAAGTTTCTATCAAAGTTTTGTGGGTCATCTCCACTTTCTTGTACCCAAAAAGCATCTACTAAATTTTTATCTAAAAGAGGTGAATCAAATCTACCCCAATCCATAAACAAAACAATATCTGTTTTTGGTTTATCATCTAACCACTTTTTTATTTGAGTATCATTCCAATTCTGCAATCTATTGGAGCCTATCGAAACTATTTCAACTTCCCAACCTAAAGAACCAAATTCAGTAGCAAGTGCAAGTGGTGTTGACCATTCTTCGTTTTCATATGCATATATAAATGTTATCTTCATAATACTGCTCTTCCTTTCATTTGTTCCCAATCTCTATTCTTTCTAACTGTATCGTTGGTTTTCTGAGTTGACCGTAATACATTGTTGACAGTACCTAACTTATCTGTAAGATATAAAATAGCTGCTAAATCTTTAGGAAAACAATGTCCTCCAAAACCAAAATCCCCATCGTGACCTGGTACATTCCAATGAGATTTTCCTAATCTATCATCTTGTGTTGCATATTCAATTACTTTATCGTAATCTACATCAAGTTTTTCACATATCTGATATATTTCATTTGCAAAAGATACTTTAGTTGATAAGAATGTATTAGTTAAATATTTTACCATTTCAGCATGAGTTGAATCAGTTTTGATTATATGTGCTGATGGAAATACTTTTGAAAATAATCTTTTTAACTTTGTAGTTGCTGGTCTTGGTCCACCTAAAATAATTCTATTTTCATTTTCATAATCTTTAACTGCATTTCTTTCAGTTAAAAATTCAGGATTAAAAACTATTTGTAAATCACTATACTTTTCATTCCACTTTGTAGTTGTACCTGGTGGTATTGTAGATTTAATAACCACTTCATGAAATCCTTTGTAGTTTAATTTTTTTAAAACTTCTTCAATTATAGATACATTACAACTACCATCTGAATTCATTGGTGTTGGTAAACAAATAAATATAGTTCTACAACTTCTTTCTAACTTATCAAATGTACTATTACCTTTTTCAGATATAATATCATAAGTTAAAACATTATAGTATTTTTTAAATTTTTGGTAAACTGCATTACCAACGAATCCTTGACCAATGATTCCTATCATAGTGATTGAATATAATCGTTTAATCTATTTTTTGGTTCCCACCCCAATCTTTCTAATGTATCGTTATTTTCTCTTAAAGTTTTTCTATAATTACCTGGTTGGTCTGGTAAGTAAAGTGGTTCTATCTGTGGAAATCTTTGTTTGAACATTCCAAACATTTCATTGATTGAATAGTTTACACCACAACCAAGTTCCCACGCATCTTCGTGTTTTTCATTACCTATACCTACTTTATATAATCCATCAACTATATCTACAACATGAGTAAAATCTCTTCTCTGTTCTCCATCGCCAATGATTGTAATGTTTTCACCATCTCTAACTTGTCTCCTCCATATACCAATTACTGCAGCCCAATCTCCTTCTATAACTTCATTTGGTCCATACACATTATAAAATCTACAAATCTCTACATCTAACCCATAAGTTTTTTTGTATAACTTACAAACTTCTTCTCCTAGATATTTGTACATAGCATATGGAGATTGTGAAGGGTCATGATGTTTTGAAGATGAACCTGCATAAACTACTTTAATTCCTTTTGATTTTGCCCATTCACATACTGCTTCAGTTCCTCTTGTATTAACTCTAAATGTTTCTGTTGGATTTTCAAATGAAGGTTGGATTCTACTTAATGCAGCTAAATGATATACCAAATCATAATCACCTGCAAGATACTCAATAGTTTCTATATCTGCATTTATATATTTAACAAATCCTTCAACATGATTAGCTTTTGTACCTGTTTCATAATTATCAATAGAAACAACACGATGTCCTTCTGATAATAATCTTTTTATGAGATTAGTTCCTATAAAACCAGCTCCTCCAGTTACTAATATCTTTTTCATTTTACTATTCCTATTAGTTGATGTTCGTTAAATAAAATATATTCTTCGTCTCCCATTTCAATTTTATTAACTGCATGTCCTTTTTCATACATCACAGTATCTCCAACTTTTACAGTCATTGGAATTCTTTCTCCACTTTGAGAAAATATACCAGTACCTATTGATATAACTTCTCCATATACTTTTTGATTAACCTGTATTGAATCTGCGATAATAATTCCACCCTTTGTTATTTTTTCTATTTTATTAGGTTTTATTAAAACTCTATCACCTAATGGTTTAAATTGTCCTTCCATAATTAAATTGTTTCGTAAAATTCGTTTTGTTTTTCTTGTCTATCTATTTGTTTGTGATGATATAAACTCCATTGTTCCTCTGCAGGAAAGTTTGAAAATGTATCGTAACCAGTTATTCTTTCGTGTACTTTATTCATCCAAGTTACATCTGGTGTGTTTTTGTAAATTCGTGTTTGGTAATCAGGAAAGTTTACCCAACCATTTTCATTTACTTTCCACTTCCATTTATCTATATGAGATTGTGTTAAACCTTCAACTGTATTTATTCTTGGTACAAATACAATATCGACTGGATTATCTTTTAAAACTTGTCCTAAATATTCTACCAAAAATTCGTGTGGAATTTCATCTGCATCTACTTGAAAAATATAATCTTTTGTACAATGAGATTTAAGATTATTTTTAAATGATGCAAAATCTTTGTTTAATGGAAATCCAATAACTTTATGATTATCGTGCATTGAATCCATTAATTTTAAGTAATCCATAACTCCATCTGTAACAGATGTTTCATCATATTGAATTACTATTTCATCTTCTTTTCTAATATTTGTTTGTAAAAAGTTTAAAAGTTTTGTTATTTCTTCTAACTCATTACAAACTGTAATTGCATAACTTATTGTCATTGTTCAGTATTTAAACTTTGGTTATTTATATCATCAATCTCTGTATTTTCATCTCTTAGTATTTCTCTAACCTCAGATTGTGTATTTATTGTACCAAATAAATTATCTAATATATCTTGTTCAAACCTAATTTCATAAACATTTACAATTTTATCTAGAATATAAGTTCTATAATTTTTTAAATCAGTATTATACAGTTTTTTATTAGTTTTTATATAACCATCAAATAAAGCACTACCATCTCTTGCAAATTTTTTCAACATATATTCTAATCTTAATTGAGAATTTGGTGTAACTCTTTTATCCCTTAATTTTTTTATGAGTTCTATAAAAAATAAAGGTCTTACTGGATTTAGTTTTATACAATGTATTTTTTCGTTAACAACACCAATTACAAAAACATATCTTGATTCTTGACCTGTTTTAGTTATTGGGTTTCCACCCTTATATGTAATAATACGATAAATGTTTCTAGGTCTAATTAAAGAACGAGCTATTCGTTTTTCTGGTTTTAAAAACTTTTGATATTGTTGGGTAAATATACTCATTACAATTTTTTAATTTCTGGTAATTTTAGTTCAATATGCTTTTGTATCTTTACATATTGGTCAATAATACTTTTAAGTTTTTCTGTCATTTTACTTAATGAAAAATTAGTATTAATATTAGTTTTTAATCCTTGCGATTTTTTTAGATGTTTTTCATAGTTTTTATAAACATCAAAAATCTTCTGTGCTGCAGTTGAATAATTTACATAAAACCATTTTGCCTCTTTAAGTAAAAAATTATTTACTGCGGTTTCATGTACATTTTTTAACTCACCATCTAAAAAAACTGTATTTTCCTCTGGCAAGAAATCTTTATGTCCGCTCCAATTTGAAACAATGATTGGTTTACCAGTTGATGCAAATTCTGCAAGTGGTCTACCATATCCTTCTCCTTTGGTAAACATTAACATTGCCTTTACTTTTTTATCATTGTAAAGTGAGTTTAACTCTGATTCTGATAAATCACCAAATACTAAATGAATAGGAGGACATTTATCTCCAAATGGTTTAGTAATTTCTTTTATCTTTTTTGTTATAAGTTCTCTATCCATTACTGAAAACCCAGCTGATGATGTTTTTAATATAAGACCTGGTTGTTTATTCTTTGGTAAGTTTTTGAAAACTGTACAGAATGTTTTAATGGTCATGCCTGTATCTTTTCTATCATGTCCTATATTTCCTTGTAACCAATGTCCTACATACAAAAAGTTAAAATCAGAATCCACAGAATCTAAAATTGATTTTTCTACTTTACCATTAAATACATTTGTATCTATACCTTCAAATAAAACTTCAACAGGTTTTTGTAATTTTATTTCACCAACCTTTTGATTGGTTCTTTTATCCATTTGAGTATAGATAGTTCTTTGTAAAACTTCTTTAGTAAACTTTGATGGAGTTATAATTAAATCCATTTGATTTGAACCATCTATAAAATTTTGTGGTGCTAATGTTGTTTCAACACCAGCAGTTATTCCAATATTATATTTACCAACTTTTTTAAATTCATTAGCAACAGATACTTGTATAAAAATATCAGGTTGTTTATCAACTTGTGTTGCAATGTTTTGTAATATTTTCTGATGAAATTCGTTTGTTGGGTCAAGTTGGTCTTGTGGTGTATTACCCCATCTTGTTGGTACTACTTTTATATCATATCTATCTAATTCAAATAATGATTTCAAGATATCTCTTGAATGGTCACCATAACCACTTCTTGTTGCTACTGGTGCCTGAAATACTAATAATGGTTTATTCATCTTCTAATTCTTTTAATCTATTTTCTTCTTCGTTTCTTAAACATCTCTGTATAGAAAGTTTTGTTAATTGTGTAATTTCTTCTAATGTTTCTTTATCATGTGGTGAGTTATAACATTCAAATCTTGTAGTTTCAATTTCATTATCTTGTAAAGTTAAAATATGATAATCTTCGTTAAGTTCTTTCATATTATGAATTGCTTTACGAGATTCATTTACTTGATTACTTCTCCAATAACCAGGAAATCTAACTATAAAGATTGGTTTACTCATTATGCAAGTTTGTAAACATTAAACTTTTCTTTTGGTTTCCAATTTTTAATTGCCTTCTCAATTCCATCTGCCATACATTTGTTTTGATTATCTACATTTAATCCCATTTTACCTAAGAATTCTTCTCTACCTTTTAATCCTGCTTTTTTTCTTTGTTCTGGTGTTTTATCATACCAATATCTAATTGCATCTGCTACTTCATAAACATCTACTTTATCATCAATAATATAAGGAGTTGGAAGTGAACCAACCATAGTTTGAACTCTTGGCCATACAGGTTTTACCCACTCACCATGAGTTACTTTATCTTCCCATTCTCTGTAATCATGAAGTGAACCAATATCTACATAATCATCAGCTGTTAGATATTCCCATTGTTCATTCATACCTTTGGGAGCAATATTCCATTTGAATCCACATTGGTCTTGTAATCCACCAGTCACATTTACGATGATAGGAGTTCCTGCCATTACTGATTCAGCAGTTACTAATCCAAATCCTTCGTTACCAGCAATATTGATTGTACAGTCTGCAATATTATAAATGTAATTTAATTCTTTTTGTGAGATTCTATCTGTTGAAAATTTTATATCTAAACCAGGTGCAATAGTATCTGCAACTTCAAATAAATTTGTACCATTTTGGTCTTTTGGTGCAGTATGCATTATCAAACATACTTTATCTTTATCTTCTTCTGATAATCCATCTACAAATCTTTTGAACGCCCATATAACATCCGATGGTTGTTTTCTTTTAATATTTCTATTCATCCAAAAGAGAATAAATTTATATTCTTTACCATCAACAACCTTATTATAAAAATCTTTAGGTACTTCTACTGGCTTATAAGTTTCTGAATTAATACCATGTGGTACATAATCTACTTGCCAATCTTCTAAAGGTTTGATTGTTTCTGAATCTAATTTACCAACTCTACTTACGATACCATAAGTTTGTCTTGAAATACATCCTAACCAATCACAACTTTCGTAGTAATCTCTGTTATATTTTGGGTCTGGTAAATCATCCCAAATGTGGTAAAATAAAATTGGAATATTTTGTCTTATTTCAGATTCAATTTCATATAACCATCTCCAATATCTTGGGTCTGTAAAGTGTAGGATTGCGTCTGGTTGATGTCTCATTATCAACTCTCTTAAGATATTAGCATCTCCATATCCACTCCAAGGAATTATTTTAAGTGAAGCATCTTTGATACCACTTTGTTTACGAACATCATTACCTAAATCAATTTCTTTTCCTTTTTCTGGATGATTTACTGCTGCTCCTAATTGAATCCAATGAAATTTATCTAATGTACCCATTACTATTTCCTTGGATACAGTTGCGATACCTGATGACATTCTCAAATCATCTGATAATAGAAGAATCTTCTTCTTTTTGTCTTTTGCCATTAACCTTTATTTAAATTGTTCTAAATCTTCTGTAATTGTTTAACTTAACTCTCATAGTTTGTCCTAAATACTTTTTAGTTTCAACTCTATCGTTGAATTCATTACGAGTTTGGTTAAGTTGTGGATTACCGTTATCTTGTTGTTTCATTTTTTAAAATTGCGAGCCACTCGTTTCTAAATTTGCATAACTGTTTATTTCAGTTCTAAATGCATCATCTTCATTATATTTATCAACTGACCTGTTGACTAATTTTTGAAGTGTGATGTTTGAATCGAAAGATAATCTTTTAAATTTAGCATAAATATCTTTAATTATCTTTACGGTTGTTAGTTTTGTATCTACCATAACTTTTGTTGTTTGTTATTTTATATAAATATATATAAATTTATAAAAACTACAAAAAATATTAATTCCATGCAGAACATAAACCTCTTTCTTTAAATTCACACCACTTACAATGATTTCCTTTATTATAAGGAAATGATTTTTGTATAACAACACCATCCTCACCAAACACAGAATCAACAAAATTAATAAATCCTTTCCAAGCCATATTCATTGAAGGTTTACCATTAGCTGGAACAAACTTTGATATTCTTGGAATTGGATATTCAAAATCTTCACTTATCTTTCTTTTCAATATTTGATATTCTACTTTAATTTTATTCAAAGGTATATCGTATTTATCTGAATAGAATTTTTTGTACAATAACATTTGAGAAGTTTTTACTTTATCATTCTTTTGATACTTACTCCAACCTCTTGTTGATGTTTTAAGGTCAATGATAATATATTCTTGAGTAGTTTTATCTTTTAGAAGTACATCGATAAAACCGATGAAATGAACACCTGGTTTAATTTCAGCGTTCAATCTCTGTTCTATTGCTACGAGTTCATATCCACTTTTAGTATATAACTTATCTAATTTTTTGATAAAATATGATAATATTTTTTTACCATCATCAAAAAATTCATTTAATTCTTCGTTAGTACAAGGAAACTTACCTTCTTCTAATTTATCTTTTTCTTTAGTAAAATGTTCTACTAATTGATTATATAACATTCCCTCTAAATTGAGAGTAAGTGCCTGTTTCTTAGAAACATTGTACATCACATCTAAGAAGTGTTGTATTGTTTCGTGCATTGCTGAACCAAAAATTGTGTGGATGTTTGCTGAGGATGTTCCTAACTTATCAATATAATTTAACTTATATTGTTCTTGACAGGTTGAATACATACCATATTGAGAATAACTTACTCTTGCCATAATACTTTTATTTACTATGTAAATATACGAAAAATAAATGAGAAATCCAAATATTTATCAACTTATTTTTACTGGTGAAATATCTTTAAAATCTCCACCATGTAATTCTTCAATTCCTTTTATATAATCATATCTCATCAACTTACTCATCTCTTTATCATTTATTATCATATTTGAACTCATAAACTCTATAATTCCATTTAGTTCATTTTGAGTTTTTTCAGTATAATTTTCTTTCTTTTTATTTATAAAAGTTGTTATTTTTTCTTTTTCTTTATCAGAAATTTGAGATAGTGAAAATTCAAGTGGAGACCACGCATAATAGAAATCAATTTGTTCTGGTGAAGTTATGTGGTTTTTTTCTAACATATAATCTATAAAATCAAATATATGATATACATTCATTATAGTAGTTGTGTATTGAAATCCATACATTAAACCAACACCACCTTCATAAACAGCTTTTGGTTCTGCATATTTTTTTATAATTTTTAAATTATCTTCAAATCTTTTAGTGTTAAAACCAGTTCTTTGATATTCTCCTACCTTTCCAACACCATCACAAGATATAGATAAATAAACTCTACTAAATCCTTTCCATAAATCAATTAAACTTTGTTCATCATATTTTATAACTGATAAATTAGTATTGTAATGTATTGATAAATTTCTTACTTTTTTTTGTTCCCCATTAATTAACATCTGATAGGGTTTCATTGTATCATATAGATATCTTAAAATCTTATAATGTTCTGGCATTATTAATGGCTCTCCACCAGCAAAGTAAAAACTTTTAATTTTATTTAAATGAGGTATTAAATCTTCAACAATAGTTTCAGTAACTTTCATTACTCTTGATTTTTTTTCAATACCATCATTTGGTTTTAACTTTTTGAAATCATCATACCAGTTAGATGAAAAATCATGATTACACATTCTGCATTTAAAATTACATAAATTTGAAAATCTTATATCAATGTGTTGAAAATCTGATGGGACTGAAAAATCATCTTCAACTTTTGGTTGAATCCATAATGGGTTTTTATTAAAATCAATTCTTGGGGAATGACCTGTACTATCTTCTCTTTGATAACAAACATCACAAACCTTATTTCTTTTACCCTCTAACATATCTTTTCTCAACTCTTTCATTTGAGGTGAGTTAAAAGCATCTTTAATACTCATTTTTTTGAGATTGATAGGTTCATCAAATCCTCCTGCTATACAACAAGGTTTTAATTCACCATCTGCTTGAGTGTAAAGATGTAAAAAGGGTAATTTACAATAAGTAGAACTCATACCTTTAATTTTAACTTTGTGATTTCTTTTTTATCAACACCATATTTCTCACATAAATATTTAATATTTTCTCTTCCTTCTCGTGTTGCATAAAGAATCTCACAATAGTCAAGTGCCTCTGAAGAAGAACATTGGAAATCTTGTTGAATTAATTCTACTAAAAAACTTTCGTATTTAGTTTCTTTTTTTCCTTTTGTATATCTTAAGTAGTGCCTTCCTTTTGGAAGTAATCCAATTAAAAGTTGATATAATTGTTTAGGTTCTAGTGTTTGCGTAAATGGTTGAATTTCAGAAATTGTTTCAATCCAATCTGAATTCATAGATAAAAACCGGTGTATCATATAGTTACTCCAAGTTTTTTTATCTGCCTCTTCAAGTTTATCCCAATAGTTTGGGTCTTGAAATTGGGTAATTGCTTTTATATGGTCAAATAATGTTTTAGCCATCCAAATTTGTTATAATTGGTTTTAGTTCATCTGGTAATAAATCTGCATTAATTTCACCACAATCTCCACATAGATATAATTCTACTGGTATAATTGCGTCTTTAGAGTTACCTGTTGCTAATCTAGATACCTTTAAGAATTTTGTACCTTGTATAAATACAGTACCATCACATTCGTTACTTGTGCAAACCATTTCTTTGGCTTGTTTTAAATCTAATTTTGGTTGTTGAGGTTGTTGTCCACCTCCTATTATTTGTGCCATAATTTATTTGTTTAATCGAACCATTGGTCACGATTCGTTTTTATTTTTGTAATACCAGTCTTTCTGAGTACTTCTCGTTTCTTTTCTTTAAATTCTTTTACTCTTTTATTTCCTTTTCTTTTCTTGTGTTCATTCATACCATCTAGATATTCAAGAAATCCATCAAAATCTTCTTTACCTAGTTTATCGAGCTCTTTATCAGAAAGTGGGTTTTTAGGGTCGTATTTCATATCTTTTAAGTTTTATTTTACAAATATACGAAAAATATTTGAATTATCCTAATAATCTATCAAAAACTTTTGTTACTATTTCTTTTTCGTTTCCAAATTCTTTATGAACTTCTTTTCCACTCTTAAATGCAACCACCATTGGTATATTAGTTAAATCAATTAAACTTCTACTTTTAGGTGATGAATCTGGATTTATAAGTATAAAAGGAATATTTTTATGTTCTTTTGAAACTCTTTCAAACTCTGGTTTAAGAATATCACAATTCCCACACCAATCAGTACCAAACATTACCATTAGTTTAGGTTGTGTTTTTAATAATACATCAAGTGAATCTGTTTCTAATTTTATCATTTTATGTATAAGTGTTTAGTTGTTTCTCAACCTTTTCTTTGAGTTTATTATCATAGATTGATGGCAAAATCTCTGTTAGTAAATCTTTAATTTTTTCTTTTGATTTTTTCTTTGAAACTCTAATATTTTCTCTTTCAACTTGATAAAGATAAAATGCAGTTTCATCTATATTTTTAAGTTTATTTTCATATTTTGATATACGATAATCTACTATTCTATTATTTGTAGTTGAAATGTGAGGAACAAATCCTTTATATAATTCATCTAATCTACCTTTGAGATATTGAATCTCCATTAATTTGTTTATTTCTTTATTTGTCATAGTGCAACTATTTGTATTATACAACTCATAAATGTTATTTCTTTATCCACTACCAATGCATCCTTATGTTGTGATTCTGAAATTATAAGAATAATATTAGATGTATTCCCACTTCCATACTCATCTACCTTTTCATAAAGAAAAGAATACAATTCAGTAAAATCTTGTATTTTTGCATCTGCAACTGCTTGTCTAATATTCTTCCATTTATTTTTCTTATCATCATTTGATTTTAAAATCTCAACCACCTTTGATTTAATATCTGAATCGATTACAGAGGTTGTATCGAGTTTTAATTGTCCTTTGGTAGAATTTAGTTGACAAGTGTTAATAATCTTTCTAATATCAGGATATGAACTATCAATGATAGGTACAAGGTCTGTTGGTTGAAAACTTACACCTTCTTTACCTAAGATTTGTGATATTTGTACCGCAACTTCTTTTTTAGATGGTGGTACAATCTGAAACTCTTGTGTTCTACTTCTAATAGGTGAAATAACTTTTTCAACATAATTACAAGTTAGAATGAACCTACAATGTTTTGAGAAAGTTTCCATTAGATTTCTAAGAATTGCTTGTGCATTTGGAGTCATATAATCAAACTCATCAAGTATTACTACTTTCATATCTTTAAAACCAACAGTTGATGCAAAACCTTTTACTTTGTTTCTAACTGTATCTACATTGTTTTCATCAGATGCGTTTATTATAATATGGTCACAATTAATTGAATTAACAATTAACTTTGCTAAAGTTGTTTTACCTGTTCCAGCTTTACCAAAAAATAAAAGGTGAGGGACATCACCACTCTGAAGATAATCTGCAACCTTTTGTTTAAGGTGTTCATTACCTACATATTCTGTTAATTTACGAGGTCTATATTTCTCTACCCATAGAGAGTTGTTTACCTCTTCATTTGTTGTATCTTCAAAAAATGCCATATTAGAACGATGAGTTTTTTACTTCTTTACAGAAATCTGATAATTTCTCTAATTTAGTAATAATACTTTGTTTTTTATTTTCATCGATACCTCGTTTTTCATTTTGGTTTAATTCAACGATGATATCTTCTAATGATGATTGTACAATTAACAATCCATCTTCTTTTGAGTTTAGAAAATTTTCAGATACTCTAAACTTTTGTGCAATTTGTGTTAAGTTCATAATTTAATTTTTTTATTGTTATGTAAATATACGAAAATTATTTGGATTTTCCTAATAATTTAATAATTTTTTTTACTGATTTTGGACCTACCTTTATTGTATGGTAGGGAACATTATTTTCTTCTAGTACTTGTTTACACAATGAATCGATTGCAACTGCTTCTTCATAGTTTTGAAATCTTTCTTTATCATTATGTACTGTTTCTCCTCGTTCTAAAAGTATGTTAATACTATCATATTGATTATGTAAATCTATCACTAAATTGTGAAAAGATTCTCTGTAAAAGTTTGCAGGATAACCTTGTGTATAATATCTGTGATATATGGTAGAAAATAAAATTGGTGAATCAATTACTATATAATCTACTTTACCATAACATTCTGCTATTCCTCTATGTTGGTTTGCAAATACATAAAGTTGGTCTGATATTGCTGGTATGTTATTATCCCAAGCTAATCTTTTAGGAAATTCGTATGGATTGTTACAACTAATGTGTTTCTTTTTTAGTTTATAAGTAATCCCATTTGCTATTGAAGATTTACCTATACCTGCTCCACCGAATAAATTAATTAACTTGCTCATACTCTTTCCAATATCCTATATCTTTTTTAAACCATTTTATATTCCAAAAATTTAAATAATTTAGTAAGTTTATTTTTATAAAATTCCAATAACCAAACTTTTTAAATCTTCTATTATCTTGTCCTATGTACTCATCGAGTATTTTAAATTTTCTTTTTGGTATCTGTTTTGATAACCAAAAATCTTCTGAGTTTTGTAAGGTTTCATCAAATCCACCAAGTTCATTAAATTTCTTTTTTGATATTAAAAAGAAACAACCTGTACAAAAGGTGATTGGCATTATTTTTCTAATCCAATCTAATATTTTATAAGTCCAAACTGATTTGAAATCATTTATAGCAACTGATTTTTGTTTTGCTGATATAATATCATAATCATTTAGATATTTTTGAGTCTCTATAAAAATATTTTCTCCATGTAGTGTTGAATCTGCATCCATAAAAAGAATATGGGATGTTGTTACATGAGATGCTCCATTATTTCTTGCATATCCTACTTTTCCACCTTCAATAATTTCAATTTTTAAGTTTTTGAAATCTTGAGATGCCTTTGAAATGTGTTGAATGGTATTATCAGTTGAATTAGCATCGGCTATTATAACTCGTATAATACCTTCAAATTTTTGTCTTGAAATTTTCCATAGAGTATTATAAATGTATCTTTCCTCGTTATAACAAGGAATCACTATTGTTATTAAACCATTTATATTTTTCATATGAAAAAGAATAGTGGGGGAGTTTCCTCCCCCATTATTTCTTTAGTTTATTTTAGAATCTGTATTTAAGAGAAGCATTAAATGTACGTCCGAATCCGAACCATACTGAGTTTCTCGTATCAATTCCATTCCAAGTTTCTGAACCTGCAGAAGCATGGATGTTAGAATTAGATTCAGCAATGTAGTAAGTATCAAATAAGTTATTGATATTTACTCTGAATGAAGTATCATTTCCGAATAAGTTAAATCTAAGTGTTGAACCTAAATCAACTAATCCATAAGATGGTAACTTCAATGCACCTGCATTATTAGGTTTTGTAAATTCTGAATCAGTAATTGAGTAATCTGCGAAAAGATTATCTACAAATCTATATCCTAAATCTACATTTAACTTACTACCTAATTTATAATCAGCTTCTAAGTAAGAAACGAATTGAGCTGCATCACCAACTTTTGCATCTTTAAGGTAAAGTGTACCTGTACCGATTGATTGTTGGTTATCATCAAATAACTCTGCATCAAAATCTTTAGTATATCTCCAATCACCGATTGATAACATACCTTTTAATCTTAAGTTAGAAGTTGGGTCATAAGTTGCTTCAACTTCGATACCATTGTGTACAACATCGATATCTTTAAATTGTGCAAACCCATCTACACCTTGTTGGTTAGATAAACTTCTTGAAACAAATCTATTACCCCATACTGTTGAGTATGCGTTTACATTTGCTTTGAAGTTATTACCAATGAATCCATATCCGATTTCAATTGATTTAATTTCTTCATTTTGTAAATCAGGATTAACATTGTTTGCATAGTTAGGGAATACTGCATCAAAGTTTGGTTGTCTTGAGATGAAACCAGCATTGAAGAATACATTTTGTCTATCATCAATATTATAGTTTGCACCACCTTTTACATATCCACCACCTACATTTTCTGTATCTGATTCAGGGTTACCTGGTTGGTCGAAGTAATCGATTCTCTGGAATGATTTATTAGATAAACCTGCTTGTAATACTGCAGAAATAGTGGAGTTGTTATATTCAACTAAACCATTTACACCTTGCCAACCTACTTTACCAATATTATAGTAATCGATTTTTGGTCCTTTAATTCCTGTATCTTTGAATGGAGATGCTTCAACTAAAGTATTGATGATTTGTCCAGCTGAGTTCTTATTACCAGTTGAGTAATAACCATCAAATCCTAATAAATCATTTAATACTCTATAATGATATCCTTTATAATTTCTTAAATCGATACCAATTGAAGTTTTCCAATTTCCACTTTCATATTCTAAATTAGAGATTGCTCCAACCCAGTCATGAGAGTTCATAGATGCTCTTCTAATAAGACCAGCTCTATTTACACCATCGTTTTTAAATCCATTAGATGCAATTAACTGACCTCCGAATGGTAAATCACCACTATAACCATCTGTACTAGCTTGGTTATAAGCAACAATTGCATCAAAATCAATAAATCCGTCTGGTGTTCTTGAACCTCTACCATTTTCTAGGTAGTGTTCTGTAAGGTCTTTTCTGAAAGGTAAGATATCAGTTTCCGAGTTGTAGTAGTTTCTACCTCTTGGACCTGTTCCTCCACCTCTACCTGCTGAACCATATAATGATGTTGCAAGTTTAAGGTTATCAGAAATATCCCAATCCCAGTTAAGAGTTGCTAATGGTTTATTGTAGAAGTTTCTTCTTAAAGAATATTCTTCTCCTTGGTAAACACCACCATTAGTGTTCCATCTTCTATCAATTCCTTCAGTACCAAAGTTTTGGTAATCTCTAATAGAAACCCAAACATCTCTTTGGTGGTGCCATTGACCAGCACCTAAGAAAGAAAAGTTAACTGAGTGGTCTGAATCTTCAGGTGCATATCCTAATGCAAAGAAGTAAGTGTAACCCTCACCACTTGTATTATAGATATATCCATCACCTTCCCATCTTGAAAGTAAGAAAGATGAAGCCCATCCATTATCATTTAAACCAGTTGAGTGAGATACAGTAGTTTTAAAATACCCATCATTACCAAATGATTGAGCAACTGAACTACCAGCTCTTGCCTCAGCGGCTTTTGTAAAGATTGATACAGTTCCACCTACTGATGGTACTGCTAATCTTGAAGCACCTAAACCTCTTTGTAATTGGATACCACTTGCAACATCTGTTAAACCTTGCCAGTTAGACCAATAAACCCATCCATTTTCCATATCGTTAACTGGTTGCCCATTGATAAGGAAAGATGTGTTTCTTTGGTCAAATCCTCTTAAAGAGATTCTCGAATCACCATATCCACCACCTTGTTTGGTAGCATAGACACCTGGTGTTCTATTCATAATCTCTGGAAACTCTTGGTTACCTACTTTGAGTGCGATTTCTGCTGGTGAAATAGTTGAAACTGCAACTGGTGTTTCTCTCACCTTTGCAACATCAATTACACCAGAGCTTACAACAACTTCACCAAGTACATTTAAATCAGGAACTAATCCAATGATTGTTTCTGAACTTGATTCAATTACTGCAGTTTCGTACCCTAAATAAGAAACAACAAGGGTTGTTCCTGGAGATACATCGAAAATAAATGTTCCATCAAAACCAGTCACAGTTCCATGAGATGTTCCCTCATGTAATATTGTTGCACCTGGTAGTGGAGCATTAGTTTCTACATCATAAACTTTTCCACTAATTTGTGCAAAAGTTGCTGTCATTGTTCCAAGAACTAATAACAGACTTAACATTAAATTTCTCATAAATTATATTAATTTAAATTAAAAAAATACTATAACTGATTATAGTAACACATGAGATATTCTCATATCTCAATTCTTTTGAATATTTTTTATATTGTAATTTCATTAAAATCTTGGGAGTAAAAAGTTATACTATCAGCGGTAACTGTTGTTTCAGTAAAGTACGAACTTTGATAGTAACTGGTAAAATTTATATAATAAGTTTCACTCATCTTTGTATAAGTATTTAAGGTTTATAAAAAACAAATATTGGTTCAAATTTATATACTTTCCCACCATATTTGACAGAGTTCTTTATACCACTTTTAGATGGGTCCAACCCAACCATCCTTGTCATCAACATTTTAAGTTTACCTTTGTATTCACATCCTAACCCATTTAAGATATCAATTGAATCTTGTTCAAGTGGATAATATATTGATTTTCCAATCTTTATATCGGCAATGTTCCATAAGATATATCTATCATTCTTTAGATACTCGTAAATCGTTGTTAGAGTAGGTTTTAAGAAGTTATCTCTCCAATCCTTATACTCACTATAAGCTTTAAAAGATTGTTTCTCATCTTGTGAATATTGCTCTCTGTTAAAGTATGGTGGTGAAGTAAATGCAATATCTAGTTTACCTTTATACTTTTGAAAGTTTGGATTATTTGAGATTAACTCTGAACCATCTTGGAATAACTCATAAGTATTACCTTGTTTTTCTACATTAAAGAATGATGTAAGTTTATTTGAATGATTATCTATACAATTTTTGTTATAAAAATCTGCTACATATTCATAACGAGATTTATTTAATTCTTTTAAATAGTTATCAGGATTAGGGTCTGTACCAACATAATGAATTTTCTTACGAGAACTCATCGCTCCGATGATTCTACCACCCCAACCTGCTGATGAATCATAAACTACCAAAGGTTCTTCTTGTTTAATATGTGATGTATATTTTTCATATAAAAATTTTGCAGTCAATGATGGGAAGTTTACTGCTGCTTGACCACAACTCAATCGTATTACTCTCAACATATTAGGAAACAATCCTTCTGTTTTATCATACCAACGAACCATATAAGAATACTTTGTTACGGTACCACTTTTGGAAGTTGAGGAATCTTCAACTTTATCTATATTAGAAACTTGTCTTGAATTTAAGTAACCTTTATCTAATAGTTGATTTACTTCAGTTGCTGAAAGATATATGTTTGTAAATCCAACATAATCATCATTGAATGTTCCATAATTATCAAATGTACTATCCTTTGATTTAGTTAAATAGATATCATAATTTTCCCATTTACCTGTAAATACTTTTCCATCTTTAACATCTTTGATAAAATCATATCCACTCTGTCCATTCCAAAAAGGATTTTCAGTTTTCTTATTAACAAGTGAACGAGACCAAACATACATCGAATCTCGTCTAACTGCTCGTTTCATAATCTTAACAAATTGTTCTTCCATTGTTGGGTCACCAAAATAATCATATATTGATAATCCTCCTTCAGCTGATTTACCACTTGATATTTTAGTTTTTAACATTGTAGGAAAAAACTGATTTACAACTGCTGCATCTTTATTGAAGTTTTTGATAATACCTAAAGATTCTGAATCTGTACTATCTTTAATAAGAAAATCACAATCATTGGATTTTAACTTACTAAATGATGAAATAATATCACTATGATTTTTCCCTATAACAGGTGGATTTCCAAATCTATCCCATTGTTCAGTAACTTCTTTACGCAAAGTTTTTGCCCAATCTTCAAATTCAAAATCATTAGTATTAAGTAATTCGTGAAAAAGAATATTTGATTTAAAATTTATAAACTTATTTCTTTGATAGTAATAATTCATTATTTTTTATAAAATACGAATATAGGTTCATATTTGTACCATGTACTTCCAACTTGAACCATGTTTTTAATACCACTTTCAATTGATTCTCTTTTATTTACATTAGCACCAATCATAGCTGCCATTGTCATTTTTAGTTTACCTTTATATTCTGCACCAAGGTCTTTTAGAATTTTAATAGAATCTCCTTCTAAATCAAAGTAAGTATTCTTATTAATTTTAATTGATGCAATATTCCAAAGAATATATCTATCACTTTTCATATAATCATAAATTGTTGTAAGAGTAGGCTTTAAAAAGTTTTCTCTCCAATCATCATATTGAGAATATGCTTTAAACGATTGATTTTCATCTTGAGAATATTGTTCTCTATTAAAGTATGGTGGTGATGTAAAGAATAAATCTAATTTACCTTTATACTTTTGAAAGTTTGGATTTTTGTGAATTAGCTCTGAACCATCTTGAAACAATTCATAAGTGTTTCCTTGATTTTCTACTTCAAAGAAACTTGTTAATTTATCTGAATGAGTATCTACACAGTTTTTATTATAATAATCTGCCATATATTCATATCTAGAAATACCCAAATCATCAATAAAGTTATCTGGATTAGGGTCTGTACCAATATAATGAGTTTTCTTTCTACTACTCATAGCACCAATAATTCTACCACCCCACCCTGCTGATGAATCATAAATGTGTAATGATTCATCTTCTTCTATATGGTCAGTATATTTTTCGTAAATCCACTTAGCAGTTAATGCAGGAAAGTTTACTGCTGGTTGTCCTAATCCTAATCTAAAAGCTTGCAGAATTTTAGGAAAAATACCTTCAGTTGTATTGTACCATCTAATATTATAAAGGTATTTTACTACTTTACCATTTTTTTGTGTTCTTGAATCTTCAATATCTCCAAGATTTGAAATATGACCTTTATTTAAATATCCTTCTTTTACTAATCTTTTTACTTGTTTAGCATGTAAAAATAATATTACTCCATATGTTTGTTTATTTTCATTTAGAGGACCATATTTTCTAATTGAAGGTTCTGTTGTTTTTGAAAGTACAATATCATATTTTTCCCATTTTCCTTTAAATATTTTACCATCATGAACATCTTTGATAAACTTATATGGTGTTTGACCATTCCAAAAAGGATTATCATCTTTAATAGTTGTTAATGAACGACACCAAGCATACATAGAATCTCTCTTAACGGCTCTTTTCATTACCTTTACAAAAGCTTCTGCTAAACTATCTTCAGCAAAATAATCATAAATAGATAATCCACCTTCTGCAGATGCACCATCTGATATTCTTGTTTTTAACATTGTGGGGAAAAATTGATTTACCACACTTTGACTTTTATTAAAGTTTTTAAGAATACCCAACGATTCATCATCACTATCATCTTTAGTAAAAAAATCACAATCATGATTTTTTAATTTACCAAAGTGATTAATAATCTGATTTTCATCTTTTCCTTTAACAGGAGGTTGTCCATGATTATCCCAAGCATCTATGACATCTTTACGAATCAACTTTGCCCAATCAGTAAACTCATCATCAGTCATTTGAAGTAACTGATGATAAGTTTTATTGGATTTATATTCGGAAAATTTACTTACTTCGTAAAAATACTTTTTCATACAATTAGATTTTGTAAAATTATTTTAACTTTGGATTTCAACAAGATAATAATTTGATTCGTAATTATCTATTGAAAATGAAATGTGTGCCAATCCTTGAGATGAAATTTTCAAAGTAGCATCTGTTGCTTCTTTATTTGCAACTAATATCTCTTTTAGATATGTTGCTGAAAAAGAAATTGGTTCTACTTTATCTTTTGAACAAGTACAATCAACATCAATGTTAATTCTATTTGTATTGATATTAGAATATCCTAAGATAATTTGTCCACTTCCTTTCTCACCATCACCACAAGTAAAAGTAAAATTGTTTTCATCTTGTAAAGCACCTTTAGCTTTGATGAATTTGTTTATAAAGTTTGAATCTAATTTAATTTCAGTATCAAACTCTGGTAATTGTTTTAAATCAGGTACATTAGGGATAACTGATAAATCAGCTAACATATAATTTACCGATGTTGAACCATCTTTGAATTTTAAAGATACTGGTTTACCATCAATATCATTGATTGAGAAATCAACATCATTTCCTAATACTGATAACATTTTTGTAAGTTTTGAAGTATCATATACACCAAAAGTTGCATCTGAATTATCAAACTCTTTCATAGTAACACTACCCAAAACAGATTTATCATCTGAAATGAATGATGTTGTAAGAGAACCTTCCTTAGATTCCCATTTTACAGATTCTACTAAACCTGCAAGATTGTACTTCGATACGAAGCGATTTAATGATTGTTTTTCCATATTATTATTCTAATTAAAATTTATAGTTGTACAAATATACGAATAATTTTTGACATATCCAAATTTTTACCAAAATTTATTTGCATTTTTATTTATTTTTATTCTTTCTCCTTTTTCTTCATTGTAAGGATTATCTATTTCATACTGAATTCTTGCTTCTGCAATCTCCATATATTCTTTTTCTCTTTCTATTCCTATGAAATCAAACCCACCCCTTACTGCTGCTTTTCCTGTTGAACCACTACCCATAAAAGGGTCAAGGGTTGTTCCACCTTTCGGTGTCACTAATCTAATGAGATAGAGCATTAAATCAGTTGGTTTGACCGTTGGGTGAAAGTTTTTACTCATTTCGTTTCTTGGATTACCACTACCCGTGAGTTTCATTCCTTTATCATCTCTCCATTTACGAGATTTCTTTTCCTCAAAACCTTCTAATCCTTCATTCCTATCTATCTTTGATGTTTTAGGACAATAAAAGAAACGAGATGCTCCACCTATATCACCAAGACCAGGATTTTCATCTCTTACTTCTCCGTTGTATTGACCATATATTCCATTTTGACCAACTCCTTCTTTGTTTCCACTTCTACCACCTGTGGATTTGGATATACCACTCTGTTCATCCAAGATTTTACCAGCTTCTTCATCAAAGATTATGTTTGCAGGAAATCTACCAAGAGTTTGAGCGTGTTCTACTTTTTGTTTCATTTTCTCACCAAACTCTTTCATCTTTTCTTCATCATGCATCCACGGTCTATCAAATCCTTCAATATCTAATACTGAACCATTTGTTGCACCTCCACCAAGATTATCAGTAGTCAATATTCTACTCTCATCTATGTTTATTCCACCTGTTCCCCATTCTAATACATTATCAACTATCGTTTTTTCTGAAAGTGGTTTTCTTGCCATAACGATTGGTTCGTGTGCTGGTTTAAGAGCAGTTCCCCAACCCGCGTATTCATTCATTATTTCTCTATATTCATAATCACCTCTGTCTGTGTTAAGTTCATTCCAACCACTCTTTTGACCAATATCGGATGATGTAACTTTTCGTGTACCAATAACATCCCCTTTAACACCATTCTTTTTATCTACTGCTTTTCCTATATTAAGTGATTTTGGAAACCCACTACCATATATCCACATTATCTGGTCTCGTATTTCAAACCCTGCATCTTCTACTCTAACTGCCATTCTGTGATAAGTTCTTGAACCTGCGAATGAAAGTAGATATCCACCAGGTTTTAATACTCTTAAACATTCCTCAAAGATTTCTTGTGAAGGAACATCGTAATCCCATTTCTTACCCATAAAGGATAAACCATAAGGTGGGTCTGTAACAATACTATCTACACTATTGTCATCAAGTTCTTTCAGTTTATCTAAACAATCTCCTAATAATAATCTCATATTCTAAAAACTAAAAAACTTTTCAGCCGTTCTTTGTTCACTCACAACATCTCCCCAACCGATTGCATCGAAGAAATCTTGTAGTTTGTGTTTGAGTTCTCTTTCAAATATTTTATTGTGGTCAATATAAGTTTGAATAAATTTTTCTATCTCTGGTGGGTCTGAATAACCTGTAAATGCTAATCCATCGATTCCAAGAGGATTATCTTTAAGGTAAACCCATTTTACTTTATCACCATTTTTCATTGGTTCATATTTGAATGGTGCATTAAAATGTTGTAAACAATCATTGTAAAGGATTGCAGCTTTAACATGAGCAGGTGTTCCTTTCATTATAGAGAATCGTTCTCTTTTACCTTTTGGCATATACTTTCTAAGATTTTTTACTGCTGAATTCTTTGCAATGACAGCTACATCTTGATTTATCATAGATTTTTTAAATGCCAAAACTTTATCTGATATTTCTTCTTCCGATTGTCCTCTTAGAATTGATATAAGAACATCTGCCATTATTTCTTGGAATGCCTTAGGGAAACTACTTCGTTTAACATCCAAACCTTTTACATCGAGTTTATCTACTGGTACACCATTATCTGAAATAATCCATTGGGCATATCTTTTCTTTGCAATCCACAATCCTGCTTTAGCAACATACTCTTTCTTAATCTCTAATCTATGTTTATCTTTATCAACATTTAGAACTTTTTTTGAAAGTATATTGTAGAAATCATTAAGGTAATCTTGCATCTCTTCTGCAATCTCATTTACATAACCAGCAATTGTATCTTGGTCTTGTTCTTTCCAATTTGGGATTCTTTTGTCCATCAAAGGAACTGCGGAAAAGAATACAGAATCAGTATCAATATAAATGTTAGAATCAGCATTAGGAGTATTAAGTTCTTTGTTATATTTGATATTACCCATATCCGCAGTTGATTTAATAACTGTTTGACCTGTCGTAGTAACTGCCTCCGCATTATCCACATCATAGAACCGAAAGGCAGGGAGACCAAGAACACCATAAAGAGAGTTGAGTAGAATTTTTTGAACCAACTGTCTTTTCGCGTAAAAGGCATATTTTTCTTTATTACCTGCTTTACCATATTTTTTCATTTCATTTTTAAACTCAACTCTTTGGTCAAACCAAAGATTAAGAATATCAGGTATACAACCAACTTTATCAGTTCTATACAAAACACCATTAGAAGCAACTGAAAACTTTGATTGTTCTAAGTATTTTTTTAAGTTTTCTTTTGAAATAGAATCCTCTCCGATATAATAAGTATCAACTTCACCTTTAACGAACTTGTTAGCATCCCAATCTTGAATCTTACCAATCTTTGATTCTGGTGAAATGTTCAAAGTCATAATGATTGAAGGATATAGTGAAGTTAAATCTAAATCATATACCCAATCATATTTTCCAACGATTGGTGCTTTTACATAAGCCCCAATAAACTTTTCTTCGTTGTTATCTCTAATCGCCTGCATTCTCTCTTGTCTATCAGCAGGTTTATTTGGTGCAACTAAATTTTTTCTTCTAAGGAATGATAGTAATGCACCTTCGAGATATTTTGATGAATAAACAAAATCTTCATAAGGTACATGACCCGCATGAGTAATACCTCTACATAAATCAATGAACTGAAGTTTTTTATCAAATTCAACTACCAACTCAACATCTACTAAGTTGTACTCAATAAACTTTTCAATATCTTCTTTAAATAATTGGTCAAGATTTCCTTGATACTCAATCTTACCTCTACCTAATTCAATTTGTCCTATTGTATCTAATCGATAATTTGGAAGTTCACCATAGTTAAATTTCTTATACAATGTTATATAATCCAAATAAGATACACCTGCCATAAAATATCTTTTTCTATAAGGTGACCAGAAACACTGTCCGATTGGTGATAATCTATTTGCTTGTCTTTGTCCTAATAATCTTTTAATTCTGTTATATAACATTGGTGTATCGAAATAATCAATATTCCAACCCGTCACTATTGAAGGGTTGATATACTCATATAATTCCAAATATTTCATCAACATATCTCTTTCATCTCTGAAAGGAATTACAATACATTTATCAGTAGTTTTTTCTTCAAGAATATTATCTTTATCCATAACCAATACCCAATATTGATTGGTAGCTGAATCATGAAGTGCAATAGAAGTAATTTCATTTTTTGCTTCTTGTGGGTCTGGTAATCCACTTTCCATTTCACACTCAATATCGTATGTGAGAATTACATGACCAGTAGATGGTTCATCGGAATCCGAATATAAATCTACTAAAGCTCTTGTAGTTTCTGGTACATCTGATTCAAAAAGGTTTGTATCATCTTTTTTAAACTTGTAAATCTTTGTAAGTTTATCTCCATAGATAGAAGTATATTCTCCTCTTTCAGCAGGTTCGTATGCATATCGTGTATAAGGAAAAGATGAATATCCTCTTTGGTCATCCCACAAGTGGATTAGATTTTTTTCTCTCTGGTAATAAATGTTTTGATACATAAGTACAAATATACGAAATTATTTTGAATTATCCAAATTTTTACAATCTTTTTTATGAGTAAACCAACCACCACATTTACATTTAATATAATGTATTGTTGCTACGATAAAAGGTGAACTTGCCATTGCAGTCCAAATATTAGGGTGAAAGTGTTCACCACATAATCCAAATATATGTCTAAAAAATTCTATCATTTTTCAAATATCCAAATTGGTTCACAAAAAGTTTTATCTTGATTTTCTTCTGAACTTTTCAAGGTTTCTTCTTTATATTGTTTTTCATTGTGTTCTGATGCTTTTACAGTACCTGCCCCACCACTATTTGGTCTTTTTGCCATTTCCATACCGATACATCCTTTATATGTTAATCCTTTAGATTCTAAAAACTCACACATTGGTTGTGTTATTTCTTTCCAATCTTTTCCACCACCACCTCCACTTGTATATACATCTGCAATATTGATTGCTATCTTACCACCTTTTTTAAGTGTTGGTATAATTTTTTCTAATGCTTTGTGAAGAAAATATTCATTCCATGCTTGGATTGATTTATATCTTATCCAACTTTGAGTATCATCTTCACCATATCGTTCCACATTAAAATAAGGAGGAGAAGTGAAAACCAAATCAAAATAATCTTGGTATTCCCAATAATTAAAATCTTCTGCTGGTGATTGATGTAAATCTACCTTTGTTGGATTTTCAAAGAAAGAAGTGTGTTTTTGATAAAAATCTCTTTGTTGTTCATAAATAGGATGATTTTCTTTACGAGGGTCTATTCCAACATAATGTTTTACAGTTGAACTAGCACAAGCACCCGATAAACGGTCTCCCCAACCAGCGGAAAAATCTAACATGGTCTCAGAACCAAAAAATTCTGTTAAACATTTAGTGACATTTGGTTTGTGTTGAGATGCAATATATTTACGAAGTGAAATCATTAATCTTAATTCTTTCTTTCCAATTTTATCTAACTTCAAACTATATGCAGCACCCATTAAAGTAACCATAAATGCTCTTGTTCTCCATGTCCTTGCTGGACCTGGATAACCACTCGAACATATTGACCATCTATTTTTTTCTTGCCACCAATTACTTGAAAGATTTCCTACATTGTATCTTTTAAAGAAAAGAGGTTTACCTTCATAAGTTAGTGGGTATTTAGATTCTCGTGATTGTCTTTGAAACCATTCTTTTCCTTCTATCAATAATTCGTTCCAACGAATTCCTTTTAGTTTAAAATAATCTGCTCTACAATCATCTTCTGTATATTTTTCTGTCTGATAAGGTAGAGGATATGTCATGCATAAATCTGCAAGTTTTTCCTTTACTTCATCTTTGGTGTACATATCTTTTATGTTTTGCCATTCTTCCTCATTTATTTCTAAATAAGGTTTCATTCCATAAAATTGTTCAAAGTAATCTTCTCCTCCGTGCATTATTTTAAGTTTAATGATTTTCTATAAGAACCACCTATATTCCAAAATAGAATCTTACCATCTAATTTCTCTATGTTATTTTCTAACCACCACCACATTTTACGCTCCCAAAATTCATTCATATCAAATGGGTAATCTGTAACTTCATCCATAAAATCATCAAAATCATATTCTGATTTATAAATGTGGATATTATTTAAATCACCTGCTTTGTTTTCATTTAAAATCTTTTGAGTAGATGTAAGAGATGACATTGTAACTGTATGAACTTGTCTTTTATTTTTTAGAATATCTTTCCAATCTTTATATTGTAAAAATTCTCTAATCAAACCAGATGCAGTTACACCACTTCCAATTGATACAACAAGATGGTCAAAATCTTCTTTTTCCAAAACTTGTTTCATTCTATCTTGCATATAGTTTATATATGCTGGGTGATTGAAAGCATACGGTAATTGTTGCCAACCATTCTTTTTTGCAATACCACCCAATTTATTTTCAAGTAGTTTCATCATATTTGGTTTCATTGGATTCAATGTTGCACCATTACCTTTGATGATTTCTAATATCTGAGGTGGATATGTTTTAGAGTTTGGATAAGATGAAATAAATTCAATACCATACTCTTTACACATCTTAGATAATGTCCAACCAGTCCAACTTCCATATACTGAGAGATGTGTTAGTGGTTTTGATTTATCGATATAATCAGATTCTATAATCTTTCTAATACCTTCAATCTTAGCCCATCGTGGATAGTTCACACCATCCCCAACTAAATCATCTCTTTTGACATGAACTGTCTTTCCTTTTATTTTGTATTCTTCTATCGGAGTTAGAACCATTCGTGTTGCACTTCGTTTTTAATTTTATTGTAATGAGATATAAGTTGTTTCTTTTCAACTCCAAATATTTCACAATGAAGTGTATTTATATCTCCTTTTTCTTTTTTCGTATGAAAGTTAGATTTGTTTTTTGCATTACCAAATCTTTCAAATTCATCTTTAAATAATACATCAGTTACAAACCATTTTTTCTTTTCTTTTATTTTATCATCTTCAAATTTAAAATTAGTTTGTTCATAATTTACATTCTGAAAATGTTTGTAAATACTTTCTGTCTGCAATGGTGTATCTAAAGTAACTCCAAAAGAATTTATGTATTTTCTAATTGATACATGATTATGAACATTACCATTAAAATTTTTATCTTCATAACACATTCTACGATGGTCATTATAATGTTTATCAAATTCTTCTCGTGTAACATTACCTCGTAACATATCTCTATATTTAATACTTAATTTGGCATTCGTTTCATATATAACATCCTCATATAATCCAGCAACTAAATGTTGAGTCGAAATATAATGCAACATATACCAATATGCATAACAACATTGAATATCTATTTTTCTTGATATTCCAATTCTATCAATAACATCTTTTATTATTTTTGATGCACTTTCTTTATTTATTTTAGGTATGTTTACAATTTGTAATGGAATACCATATCCTTTTGCAATCTTACGAGAATAAATTAAATCATTTGTATCGTGATTCTCTACTTGAAATGTAAGTAACTGAGATGGTTTCTTACCTAACTCCATCAAACCATATAATAACATAGATGAATCTATACCAGCAGAAAATGATAATGAATAATCATCTGGTATTTCTGATAATCTATTTAATAAAAGTTTTTTGAAATCCCATGCCCATTTTGGATTGGGTTCAAACTTAAATGATTTGTGTACTTTCATTTACCTAATACTTCTAACAATTTAATTGTTTTCTTTTTTTCATTATCCATATCACCGATGTGACATGAACAAGCAAGTGTAGTTACTTTTCCTAATTCTAATCCACTTTGTTCAGCAAGGAAATGTCCCATTTCTGTTAATGCAGTATAATCTGCATAACCTGATTTCGATACTCTGTTTGAACGAAGTATTGATGTGAGATATAATTTACCATTTCTTGGTTTTAAATCAATCATACACATACAAGGTTGAGAATAAGGGTTCCTTGCATCTTTAGTAGGGTCAAAGATAATAAGTTCACATCTTTTTACTGCTTGTCCTCTACTTAAAATCTTAATTACATTTTCAACTTGATTGAATTCACCTCTCCAACTAACCATTCTACCCCAATAAGATTGATGATAATGGTCTTTAATGAATTTATAATCCAATCCTTTTTCTGCTTCAAAAAATGGATTATCTGATTTCTTTTGTTCTGGTTTAAGAAAGGTTACTGTCTTAGCAAAATCAATTCTATCATCACCCATTATTTCTCTGAAGTGACCATCAAACCAATCATCTGATTTGAATTCTGTAATTTCAGTAACTACATTGAGTTCTTCTGTAAGATTTCCTACCTTTACTCCATTTTCTAATAAATGCTTCGATACTTTTACCCAAGCATCACCTGGAGAGGTTGCTTCTATAACCGTCATATTAAATTCTGTTAATTGGAATCGTAATTAACGAAAAGTTATCATCTTGTGGATGTTTTTTAGAAAAATCTACTTTTGAATCTAATTTCATTTTAAATGCCGTTTCAGTTTCAATATAAAATAAACTTTCTGAACCATCTATACTATTAAGTTTTTTACTTTTGTTAATTGGAACATTTGGAGTCCCTTTTATTACTACTTCTTTATCATCTGTGTGGATAAATTTTATTCCTGCCATATATTATTAATTTAAGTTTATACAAATATACGAAAAATATTTGAATTTTACAAGTGTTTCCAAGTTTTTCTTTTACCAATTTCTTCTACATTCCAAGGACTTATATGAAAATTCCTTGCAATTATATTAGAACTAAATCCTTTTTCGTATAAATCTCGTATTTGATATACTTGTTGATTGTTTAGTTTTGCTCTTGGATGCGATTCTCCTCTAAGAATATTACGAGTTGATTTCATTTAATGCATTTGTGTATGCCAATTCTGATTGTAATCCTGCGAATCTTTGAATTTCTTCACCATTTTTTTCGATAATTACCGTAGGAACTGACCTTACATAATACTTTTGTGCAACTTCAAATTGTGAATCAATATCAATATCTTCAAAATTGATTGTTGAAAACTTTCCTTTAACTTGTTCCATAATTGGTGTTAACATTTTACATGGACCACACCAATCTGCGTAGAATTTTTTTACTGTTATCATTTTTTTCTCCTAAATTTAATTAACCATCACACGCAACACAATCAGGGTCTACCGCTCTTGTTGCGATATCTCCTCTAAGAACTGATTCAGTTCTCATATAATATAGAGTTTTAATTCCTTGTTTCCAAGCCTCTAATGTAACTTGATTAATCCACTTCGGTGTTGCAATCGAAGGGAATGCAAGATTTAATGAAACTCCTTGGTCAATGTACTGTTGTCTAACACCAGCTTGTTTAACCAAGTCCATTTGATTTATTTCTTTGAATGTTCTGAACACATCCTTGACAGGGTAGATTTTTTCTCTATCACCATTAGTGATATCTTTACAAAGAACTATTTTACCATCTAAGTAACACCACTTATCTAATTCTTTGATATCTTGTACTGAACCTCCATCTTCTAAAATCTTATCCCAAGTTTCTTTATTATTGATACCTGCTTTTCTCAATATCTTTACCAACTCTGTATTCTTTCTAATAAAAGTTCCCTTTGCAGTTTGTTCGGTGAATATATTCGCCGCCCAAGGTTCGATACCAGCAGATACATTTCCAGCTAATTTAGAGTTACTAACTGTTGGAGCAACTGCTCTAAGGTGAGTATTTCTAAATCCACTTTCTCTACACCAAAGAGGTTCACCATATTCTGTTGCTAAATCTCTTGAAGCTCTATCTGATTCGATTTTAATTTGTGAAAAGATTTTACGAGTTTCGAATTGTGCTTCCATTCCTTCAAATGGAATACCTCTTTGTTGTAAGTAAGTATGCCAACCTAAAACTCCTAATCCTAATGCTCTACCCTTTTCAGCAGATGCAACTGAATTTTCGAATCCTCTCATGTTTTTTGCTTTCTGAATAAATTCGGATAATACACCATCTAAGAACCAAGTTGCAGTATAAATTAAATCAGTATCTCTCCACTCATTATATTTTGCTAAGTTGATTGAAGATAAACAACAAACAAATGAATGGTTCTCATCTGTATGTAATGTAATTTCAGAACAAATATTTGTCATATGAACTTTTAATCCATTCTTTTTATACATTTGAGGGTTTTGTTTGTTTATATTGCCCTTAAACATAATATAAGGTTCACCAGTTGCTTTTCTTTTTTGTAGTAATTTTCCCCACTTTCTTCTTGCTTCTGGTTCACCTTGTTCGAGTTTTCTCATAAACTTATCACCTACAACTGCACATTGGTGTAGATTTAGTGATTGTCTATTTACATCTCCTTTAGGTTCTCTAATTTCTAACCACTCTTCAAAGTCTTTGTGTTCAATATTAAGGTTAACTGAAGCAGCACCTCTTCTTACTGAACCTTGGTTTGTAGCAAGGATTGTAGAATCATATATTTTACAAAATGGTACAACACCATCAGATGTTCCATTGCCTGTAATGGTTGCTCCTGCTGGTCTAATTTGGTTCACACCAATACCAACTCCACCTCCATGTTTTGCAAGTAACATTAGTTCTAAATTCTTTTTACCAATATCATAAATCGAATCGGCAACATCGATACCAAAACAAGATATAGGTAATCCTCTATCAGTACCAGTATTAGAAAGAACTGGTGTTGCTAAATTCAACCAACCTTTCCAAATATAATCGAAGAACTTAGTTGCCATTTGAGGTTTACCTAATCTTTGAGCAACTCTTGTTGCAACTCTCCAATAAGCATCTTTAGGTTTTTCACCAGGAAGTAAATATCCTTTAGATATAGTTTTTACATATATCTCTGTGTTACCCCATGATGGAAAATCAACATCAATTTCCCACCCTAGCTCTTCGCCATAGTTTTTACTTGCCATAATCTATTATTTATTTAAAATAAGTCATCCCAATCTTCACCTTCATTTGCCTTAGAATAATCGGTAGGTCTAATAGCAAAGAAATCGGTGTGAGTATGACCACCTGTAAGATGATAGAACCATTCTAACTTTTCTGATTTCTTTTTATTGAATTCATGAATTGGTTCGTATCCTAATTCTTGTAATTTTTGATTTGTTCTATCTTTAATGAATTCTTTTAAATCATCTTTTTCAAGATTTTCTAAATCACCCATTTCGAACATTTTATCAATAAAGTTACATTCTAAATCAATAATCAGTTTAGATGCTTCTTCTATTGAATTTTTACATTGTTCTAACAATTCTGGATATTCATCACACATATGTCTGAACAATTGACAACCCATACGAGAATGTAGAGATTCATCTCTTACACTCCACTTCATTTGTTGTCCAATACCTTTAAGTTTGTTTCTCATTTGAAATGAGTAAAGTACCGCAAAAGAAGAATATAAACTAACTCCTTCTGCGAATGCTGAAAAGATTGCTAAACTTCTACCAACTTCTTGTCTTGCCTTTTCGTTGGTTTGTAAATCTTCATGTGTCCAATCAGCCGTTGTTGAAGTTAGGAGTTCAAATTTCTCAGCAGTTGCAGGTTCGTGCAAAAATGCCGAGAAATCTTCTAATCCTAATGTCTCATTTAGATATGAATAAGCTGTAGCGTGAATAGTTTCTTGTGAACCAAACATCATAGCCATCTGTCTGATTTCATGTTTAGGAAACCACTTGGTTACCATGTTAGTCCAATAATCAGAAACTGCACATTCGGTTTGAGCAAATCCAAGTAAGATATTTCCAACCAAATTCTTTTCTGCAGGTGTAAGTGTTTCGTTCCAATCTTTAACATCCATTTGCATGGGTATCTCAGTATGGAGCCAAAATGCTTGTGCCTGTTTCAACCAACCTTCTGTATAGTAGATTGGATATTCGAATGGTTTGAAAGGGATTCTTTCTTGGAATAATTTACTCATGTTATAACCTTATTTGTTTTCTTCTACTGACGCTTTTCTGTAATCTGTTACTAACTTTTTGATTTCACCGATGTGTTTTCTAGCTCTCGATTTAGCTGCTTTAGATGAACCATTGTGTTCATCCTCAAATTGAACGAATAAATCTTTAATTTGTTCAAATAGTTCTTGTGAATTTGCCATAAAATATTCCTTTTTTAATTTTTGTTTTTGAAGTGACCAACTATCTGGTCGTGTTTATAATTATAGTATATATTGAAAAACGAAATAGATTTTCAATTAATTTTTATTTTTATACATTTAATTTTTTTATTGGTTTAGGTGTAATAATTTTTTTGATAGACTAACCCATATTTTCTACATACTTTTTATGTAAAAGTTTTTTTGTTTCTAACTGACCACTTGCAGCTTGTTTTTGTGCAATTACTCCATCTGGTGAATTACCTTCATAAACTTCAATGTAACCTGTGTTGGTATTCATTTTACATGGGAAAGTAATTCCATCTGGTCCAAATCTGTTCTTCATTATATGAGCCCGAGCAGTATCATTAAGTTTATCTTTTGATTTTCTACTCCAACTCATAATGAAATCAGCGTTCATTACCTTTGCATAAGAATCAGCAATTTTATCAGCCTCAATAACTTCTGAATCAATAGCCGAACGATTGGTTTGAGATGCAGTCCATACTGGTATTTCAAGTGCACCACTCATACCTCTTAAATCAATATAAACACCACCTTGTTCTGCATAAGTTGAATCAGTTTTATTTGAATCTGATAATAGTAAATCTGCATAATCTACTATAATTAAATCAGGTTTATTATCAGAAACTATCATTTTTTCAATATGTTGATTTAACTTTCTAACAGAAACTCCCTTTGGTGGAAAATACTTAATAAGTAAGTTTCCTTGTAATGATTGAATTTTTGATTTAACCTCATCTTTTCTTTCCTTTAATTCGGTGGAAGGTATTTGAGTAAATACAGTATCATATCTAGCACCAACATAATGTTCCGATAATTCCATAGAATAATGAACTACACTTAAACCTCTTCTAACGGCATCTGCACCTATTGCAGTAAGTATCCAAGTTTTACCTACACCAGAAGGAGCAACAATTACACCAAGTTCTCCAGGTCCTAATCCACCATCCATTAAATCATTTATAGGTTTCCAATTAGTTGGAACAGTTGAACGCTTTAAATCTTCCATACGGTCATCAAAATCTTCTTTATAATCCAATCCTAAATCAGTATCTTGTCCAATTTTAGTTGCTTTATCAACTAAATCTTTAATTCTATCGTAATTTCCAGCTTTTAATAAATCAACCGATTGTAGAATAACACCTTTTAGATTTTGATTAATACAGAAATCTGTAAATTCATTTTTTATATAATCTAAATCTACATTACCTATTTGAGTAAACACATGTCTGAGTTGTTCAACAATAGTTTTTTTAAGTATTTCATTATCTAACTTTGATAACTGTCCTTTGAATACATCAAGAGTAGGTGGTTTTTTATAATCGTCATGATATGCAAGTATTTCAGATACTATCCATTTATTAGCATCATTTTCAAAAAACTTTGAAGTTGTAACTTCAGATATTGTATCTAAAAATTTACCATCAGTAAGTAATGAAGATACAACCTTTGATTGAAAAGATTGACCATATTTTGATAAAGTATCTAAATCTTGCTGCATTGATTAAATGTATTTATAAGTACAAATATACGAAAAATATTTGAAACTACCAAATTATTTTGTAATAAAGTTTCCAAATGTTCTTTTTAACCAATCATTTATATCTCCAAAGTTGTTTACTACTTTATATTTTAATAAAATTTTCATAAAATTCATTTTATTAAGTGGAGTTATATCTTCATTAAATCTATCTAAAACATTCATTTTTATTGAACCTGAAATATCAACATTTTTTAGTTGCATTAATTTTTCATTTAAAATAATTTGTTTTTTGGCAGCTAAAATATCTTTATATAATTTTATTTTACCTTTCGTTTCTTCGAGTTTTTTTTCAGTTAATTGAAATAACTCATCTACTGTAATAGTTTGTTCATCAGTCAACTCTGGAAACCTTTTTAAAAGGGTCTTAATACCACACCCATATATGCCTGGTATGTTATCAGATTTATCTCCATCTAAAATTCTATAAATAAGCATATTATTAGGATGTAAACCATATTCTTCTTGTACTACTTTCTGATTGTAAATCTTCTTTTTAGTAGGAGACCATATAATAGTTTTCTCATCTACTAATTGTAAGAAATCTTTATCAGTAGACATTAAAACTGCTTGTTCATCTTCTTTTAAAAGTTGTTCTGATATATATGCCATGATATCATCGGCTTCAACACCATCATATATCATAGTGGTAATTGGTAATCCATGCAACAATTCGTTTAACCAAACATATTGTCTTTTCATAGATTCTCGTTCTTCCTCATCGTTCATTAACTCATTATATGCACGATTCATTCTCAATTTACTTTTTCCTCGATTAGCTTTGTAACCTTCAAAAAGTTTTTTACGATTCCTTGAACCACCTTGGCCATCAAACGCTACAACAACACGAGTCGGTTGAACTTGTCTTATTGCGTATCCAATAGATTTTAAAGTACCTGTAACACCTCCAACATGGTCTCCATTATCATTTAAAGTTGGAATAGATGTCCAACATCTGATAAAAGTGTTTAAACCATCGATAATTAATACACGAGAATTCTTGTGTCTATCGATATTTTGGTCTCGGTTCTTTTCAACCGACTCTAGAATGTTTTTGTAGAGTTCTTTCATTATAAAACTTCTTTTAAACCTTCTTCAAAGTAATCTTCTAATGCATTCAATCTATCATCAGCATCTACTAACATAACGAGAGCTTCCTCTGCGTTTTTGTAGAAATCTTCAGTAGAATGGTCACCAATACCAACTGCTTTATTCCCAAGAAGTTCTAAAGAAAGTAGAGCTTTGGCTTTATCAGCCTCGGCACTACTTTTTAACATTGTATATAACTTTTTATCCATAATTAATTTTTTTATTCGGTGCTACCTTCGGTATCAATTTCCATTGAATCAATATCAAGTGTATCGGATTTATATTGTAAAATAGATTCTTCACATATTTTTTTGTAAATTTGTTCTTTTACATCCTCTCTATCTTCCATTAACTTAATGAAATCTTTAGATTGGAATTTTAATTCCTCACCTGTATCTGTATCAACATAAGTGTACCAAGCACCCGCTTGTTTTACTAATTTATTTTCTTTCATTACCTTCAACCAAGAGCCATAATTATCGATTCCTCTATCGAAATAGATTTCGAAATCAGCAGCTCTTAATGGTGGTCCCATACGGTTTTTTACAACTTGACAACGAACTTTCATTCCAACTGTCCTATCATTTCCATTTACCTTTTGTTTGATTTGTCCCATACCTTTCAACCTCAATCTTACAGATGCGTGAAAAGCTAGTGCTTTTCCACCACTTGTAGTCCATGGGTCTCCGAATGGCATAGCATTCATCTTTTGTCTAAGTTGATTAGTGAATACTAATGAGATTTTTTGTCTACCAATCATATTGGTAATCTTTCTCATTGCCTTCGAAATAATAATTGCTTTATCAGTAGCATATCCATCTTTATTGTAATCTGCAGCTAATTCTGTTTTTGTTGATGCAGCTGCAACTGAATCTACTACGATAGTTACAATTTTATCTTTCGAAGTTTCTCTAACCTTTTCAATGATAGTTTCTGTAAAATCAAAGATTTGTTCAACCGAATCTGCTGATACATAAAGAAGTTTAGAAACGTCAACACCGATTGCTTCTAAAAATTCTCTACTTACTGCAGTTTCAGTATCAATCAATACTGCAACTCCACCTTGTTTCTGCGTTTCCGCTAACAAGTGAGCCGATAGTAATGATTTTCCACTTTGTTCTAAACCTGTAATTTCTGTGATTCTACCAACTGGTAGTCCACCATAGGGACGATTTGAAACGGCAACATCTAACATAGCACATCCAGTCGATATCCACCCTTCTACATTCGTAGGGGCTTCATCTGAATCAAGGAAGTATGCAACCTTTTGGTCTTTCGAATATTTATTCAACTCCCCTGCTAGAATATCTGCTAGGTCTAGTTCTTTTGCTTTCTTTTTCGCCATGTAATTTTAAATTAGTTGTTAAACAAATCATCAAATGCAGCAGCAACATCATCAGTTTTCTTTGAATCTGATTTTTCAGTTACTTCTTTAGAACCTCCCATATCATGAGATACAGTTGTTTCTTTTTTAGGTGCAGTTGAAAGAGTTTCTTGAGAAACTGAGTCACCTCCACTTTCTGCAGTTGGGTTCAACCAACCTTCTAATACTGATTTTAATTCATCATAAGATAATTCAGAATATAAATCTGTAATTTCGGTTTGTGATTCAATAAATGCAGTTGCTCTTGTTGCATCTTCACTTACTGGTGTTTCATTTGGTTTAACTCTAATAGTAGTAGTTGGATAAGTAGTACCAGCTTCTTCTGCTGATTTATACTCGATTGTTAAATCTCTACCACTTGTTGGGTCGGTAATATCACCATAATCAGGATCTGCAATATATCCAAGAATTTCTTGATATACTGTTTTACCAAATCCCCAAAATCTTACTCCTTCACCTTCTTCACCTCTTACAACAACAGGTACGAAAGTTCTTAACTTTGGTTCCATAGCTTTTGCAGCTTTCCAATCATCTTTATCACCCATTCTTTTTAGTTTATCTGCAAACTCTACAATAGGGTCTGGTCTACCAAAAGATTGTGGTGAAAGATAAGTTTTGTTGTTAATGTTGTAGTGAAAATACAATTCGATAAATGGATTATCTTTGTCGAATTTGTAAGGAACGATTCTTACTTGATGTTTACCTGGAGTAGGTTTCCACAAAGAGTCTGATTTTCTTTGTGTGTTTTGTAGTTTGTTCAGCCTACTTCTGATTGCGTTAATGTCTAATGCCATAATGTTTAAATTTTTAAATTGTTAATAAATAATTAATTTTAAGTTTAAATTTTGAGTGCTAAACTAACAACACTCGGTGTATATATAAATATAATAAAACTCAAAAAATACACCGAATTTTTGAGTTATTTTATCATAAAAATTGATTTAATTTTACTTCAATATCACTTACATCTGATGGTGTTTCATCGAATCTATAATGATAAGTAAGTGCATCTGCACAAACAATATTTTTATCAAGGATATCCAAAATTTCTTCAGTTGGATTTGGTCCTCCCAATCTTTCTTTACATAACTTTACATTATCTTCCATAAGTTCTACTCCATAAGTTGTAGAAAGTGCTTGTTCTAAAGTACAATGACTTCTTTCCATTTTTCTGATTACTACTTCGGAAAGGAATTGACCATCACCACACGATGGGTCTAAAAATGTTTTAGTTGAGTTTGAAAATAGTTCCGAATCTCGTTCTTCAAGTTTATCCAACATTTCCTGCACCAATGGTGTAGGAGTAAATACTTCAGCCGTTTCTTTTACTCGAAGTTTATCTCTTTCTATACCACTCATATAAGAGCGATTTCTACTATGTTCAATAAAATTATCCAACATAGTTTTCAATGTAGTTAATATCTTCAATACTTTTTATTCCAAACTTATTATAAATTTCACCATCACTCCATTCTTTATTAGTTCCAATATTTGGTAAAATTCTTAATATATCTTTATTTATAAAACCACTCCATTTGGCAGAACTAACAATATATTTGTATAATTTAGAATTTAAAATATTTAATAAATTTTCCCCTTCTTTTTTTGATTTGACAATTATATATGGAACTACTTCACTTGTACTAATAGTACCATTATCAAATAAAGGATTGTAATACCCACTAATAGTTAGATATACTTTAAAATCATCATGAGATTTTGATTTTATCTTTGAATAGTATGATTGTGCATTCGTGTGATATACTTTATATGGATGAGTTGTAGAATATTTATCAGACCATTGATTTTCTTTTTTAGATGAGTGATTTGTAGTAGTATCACCATCCCAATTAAATTTTGGAAATGGTGATTCATTAAATATCTTATGTATTTTAGTAGATATGCTATTAATATCAGATTGAATATAGTCAAAGTTGTTTAAATCAAAATTAACACCATTTATATTAGTATTACCGATATATGCTTCATTTTTAACAATCCAATATGAAAAGGTAGAACCAACATCAAAGTGATTAGAGATTTCAGTATTGATTAAAACTAAGTTGTTTTTTTTAAATAATTTAAATACATCATTGCTAGGACTTCCCCATGAAGTCGGTGTTACAAACGAAACAACACCACCTGTTGATAAATTATTATTTAAAGATTCAACAATAAATTTGCTCCATAAATTATGAGCTTTTGGTTGAACACCACCCGTCTTACTGGTTTCTTGATATGGTGGGTTTCCAAGTATTACATCAAAATTCATATTTTTAAATATTTTATTATCTAAAAAATCTCCTTTAATTAGATTTTTTATTTTTAATTTATGATTAACAAGTTCAAATCTAAAATCTTCAATTTCTATACCATATAACATATTATTTAATATGTGTTCTTCTGAATGATATTGAATTAATTTTAAATATACAAAGAATAAATAACCACCAAATCCAAACCCTGGGTCTAGGATTTTTAAATTAGGATTTGACCAATCTATTGGTAATTTATTTACCATTTCTTCAATTACTTTAATGGGAGTAGAACCATCTTGTCCAGTAGGGATAGTTGATGTTCTTCTTATGTAACTAATATATTGTTCTCGTGTTCTAATTTCCATTATCGTACAAGTTGAAGATTTACTTTGTATGTATCAATTATATTTTCTTTTACTAACAACTTTAAAACTGATTTTTCAGTTTTTGTTGCCCCATAAAATAAGTTATCTGGTAGATTTTCTAAAATATCTTCAACTGTTTCATAACCAAGTTCACATATAATAGGCAATCTACTCATTAAAGTTGCTATTCTTGAAATAATATCTCTTTTAGTTTTATCAAAAGGTTTTCTTTCTGATTCTGAAAGATGTTTTAAATTTTTACCTTTTTTCATAAATTCTTTTGAAGATGTGATTTCAAGTTTAAGTTTACGACTTTTTTCTTTGTCCAATCCCATAATCATTTGAAATAATTTTTCAGAGATTTTATCTAACATAACATAATCGTGGCCTGAGTTTCTTAAAGTTTTTGAATTATAGTCTGAATCTCTAATAGCTGATAATACATCTTCTAATGTTTTTTTCTTAAATTCAACTCCACCGTCAACACCATAAACATTAAAATTATCGAGATATTGTCTTAAAATTTCATTTGGATTTTTAATACCTCTTTGTTGAGCAGAATATCTTGAATATTCAGCCAACATCACTAAAGTTCTGTTTGGATTGAAATCAAAAACATATCCTTTTTCTTTACCATCTTTTGGAGATGTTGGTCTAAATGCTGTTTGAAAATAAAACTCAGCAGATTCGGTATCATTTAAGAAAAAGGTAGCATCCCATTCTGGTACAGTTGAACCTCGTGTAAATCTACTAAGTGATAGTACTATTGATTTTTTATCTTTATTTAATTTTAAAAAATCTTTAACTTCAGAAATATCATCTGTCTCACTACCAGTTGCAGCAAATACTTGATACTCTCCATTTGTTACTTTTTCAATTAAAGATTTCAGATGAATAACTGCATCAGAATTAGGAGGTAATACCCAAAAAGTATGTTGTAATTCTGGTATAAGTTTGTAGGGTGAAAAACTCGTTTTAGGAATTATCCCAAATACACATTGTAAAAAAGTAGTTACATCCCCCTCGTGAATAAATCTTTTAGTTTCTTTATTCCACGAAAATAACTTTGTCAAAGTAAATCCTTCTTCATCGGAATACCACTTTTGTTGTTCTTTAATTTTATCAAATACTTCCATACAATACCAATCAAGAGATATAGCTCTTTTATCAATACCAAGTTTCTTATCTTCTTGTTGTTGAATGTAATCGTAAATATAAGAATTGTGTGGGGTAAATTTACCAGTTGAAAGTAACTTCCAAGGTGTTCCTGTAATCCAAATCGTAACAGAGGATGGAAGTTTTTCAAGAAGTTCGGTTGATAGTTCGGTTAACATTGCAGTGTCAGCTTCATCAACACCTCGAATATCCCAATCATATTGAGATAACATTTTTACTAAATTTTTTCGGTGGGTTTTATGAAGAAGAAGTTGTGTACTAACTGCAAGTACATTTACTCGTTCATTTGATGGTTTCCAATTATACTTCTTATCTTTAAGTTCATCATAAATCCAACCATTATAGTTTACATGAGAATTAACATCGGTTTTAAGTGATTCAAATACATCGGGTCTACTTGTAATCATTAAAACATTACCTCCTTTTTTAACAATTTTTCGTGCCATTTCAAGAAAAGTAAAGTTTTTACCAAATCTCATAACTGCACCAAGAAGAAAATCAAGTGATTGTCTTTTTGATGATAGCTTATTTGCTAAATAATATTGTTCAAATAATTTAATTGCTTCTTCTTGTCTTAAACGAGGTAAATATGTTTCTTTACGAACATTCCAAAAAGTTTCAAATTCACTTGGATAAAGAATTGAATTTACCAATTCTTGAATAGTTTCAACATCTGTTTCAAATACCTCAGTAGATGAACCAAATTTACTTTTTTTACCCAAATGTGGTCCTACTTTCTGTTCTATCTGGTATGCTGTACCGTATTTTTGAATTTGTTCATCTGATAATCTGATTGCCCATAAAATAACAATTGCATCGGTGGTAGTTCCAACATAACCAGATATTGTTTCTTGTGGAGTTGAACCTTCGTTTGAATATGTACCATATTGACCAAACTTTGGTTTAAACTTACCACTTAAATATTGGTCTCGATATGTCCAAGCATACAAACCCTGTCCTAATCTACCAAATACTTCAAGATTAGTATCAAGCGGTGTCTGAAAGAGTATATTACCTCTTTTTTTTTCTATTAATGTATTTAATTTGTTTATCATTACGCTCTAACTACTTTATATGAACCCTCGTTTACCATTACAAAGTTTGGTAACAATGGGTGTTTTGAATTTATGTTGATTTTATCAAGAATACCTTTTAATTTAGCATATCCAAGGTCAACAAAGTAAATCTTATTTCCATTTTTAGATGTCATTGATTTACTTTTTTCAATTGGAAGTTTGATTTGTTCTAATTTGTAATCAAGTTTAGATTTGGTGTTAGCCGATAAGTTATTTATCGAGTTTATATCAGTTTTAATTAACTCATCTCGTTTTATTTTAGCATCTTCACTATTATCGAATGTAAATAATAATTCTATAACCAATTCGTTTTCAAAATTAACTAAGTCTAATTGAAATTTACTAATATGTAATCCTTTTTTTGATTTGGTAATTGCAATACTTTTTGTTTTACTCAAATATGATTCAATTGAGTGAACTTGTTCACTAACGCCATAGTGAGTTTCTCCATTTGGGAATGTAGTTTTAAAAACATTTACTTTTTTCATTTCTTTTATCTTTTAAATTTTAATATCAAGTGTGAACTCTCACACATTTACTATGTAAATATACGAAAAAAAATTGAGACTACAATGGCTTTTCGTATTTTTTTTTAATTTATTTTGCCCACTTACCACTTGAAACGAGTTGAGCAATGATTCCATATACTGATAAATCTTGGAATGTATCTTCACATGATTCACCAATATTATCTTGTTTACCAAGTACAACTAATTGTTTTAATCTTTGAATCTTATCATTCATTCTAAACCAAAGACCAGTTAATGAAACTTTCTTTTCTTCTTCAGTTTCTAATTTTGAACCAACTGAAATATTATCAGGTCCATAGTTAGATTGTTTTAAACAAAACAATTCATATTGTGTGAACATTATTCTTTTGAATTCCGCAGTCATTTCTGGCCATTCTTTTTCCATCTTCTCTACTATTTCAGGATTATCATATGCAATAATTTCATCATATTGAGGTTCTACTTTAATTGGGTTAAATTTGTGATTTTTACTTTGTTTTTTTATTGCTTCTGCCATATTTTGAAATTTATATTTGCTAATATACGAATTTATTTTGAATTAAACAAATTATTTTTAAGTTTTTTTAGTTGATATGCCTGTATTCCGAATATTAGTATGTTTAAACTCATTAAAGGTAAACTCCATATTCCTACTGCATATACAAACCATAGTGTAGCTGCTACAATTCCCCATACTCTTAATTTAAACATATCTTTTTGTAAAAATTGTATTACCACAGTAAGGTTAGCTATCCACCCTAGGATTTCTAACCAGTGAGTTCTTATTATCTCTTCTAATGGATTCATAATTTATGTTGTTAAATGTGATAACTTTTCGTTTAATCTTTTCATGTGTTTACAAGGTGAATAAGAACGAAATTGCCTTGCTGGACATTCACAATCATCAATCTTGTAATCTGTAACTCTTACTTGGTAGTATTTAAGTTTACCTTTCTTATCTCTACTACCCATTTCTCTATAATACCAACTATTTGCCATAACCAACAAATTTATATCCTATATCATTTACTAATCCTTTTGATACACAATAAGGATATTCATCATTTAACCAATAGTTTTGAACATTCTCTACTTCTGATAAACAATCTTCGTATAAATCTTCTATGGAAAAGCCTTCTCCATATCTTATACCACCACACAAACTCATAAGTTCATTTAGTTCGTTCCAATTGTTTTTGTTTATTTTAATTGAATTGATGATTTCTTTTTTCATCATATCAGCAACCTTGTCATTGTAATCATACATTTCTTTTGACCAAGGTTTTGTTACTTTAGGTTTAATTAGTACTTTCATATTTTATAAGTAATTTGGTCCATAGTAATTCCATTTATCAGTTCCATCAAAGATGTTACCTCTTGAATGTTTAGCTGGAGAGCTCGAACCTGCAGGTTTCAATAAATCTCCCTTACATACAAGAGAACCTTTATTTACACCTTCCCACATAGAAACAAAAGCCCATACTGAACTTTCATCGATAAGTTTAATGTATTTTTTACCTTTAGATATTGTAAGGGGAGTGTAGGGTTTATAATCGAAATTATTATCCCAATACTTTTTTCTTTCTTCGTTGACCTTGTTAAGCCAGATTTCAAATTTACTTTTCATACTTTAAGTTTTATCTCATTTACATAGTAAATATACGAAAAAAAATTGAGACTACAATGGCTTTTTTTAATTATTTTTAATTTAATTGTAGAAAAAAACCCCTTGAGGGGGTCAATCTTTTTACATCTTTTTGTTTCTTTGATGGAGGGTTTGAAAACCACTCAAAAACTTACATTATAAATGTACGATTATTTTTTGACATAAAAAAATAAAAAGTGTTAAAGTTTTGTTAAATTATTTTTGATTAAATTCTATTACCTCGAAGATTCTTGTAGAAATCTTTTTTGTGCCTTCTACATTGGTAACGATGATTGAGTTTTTGAATTTATCCCAATCAATAGAAAAAGATTTATCTAAAACCCCACCATTCTCTTCTTTAACTAACTCGTTGAGTGCATTAATTGTGTACAAAGTATTACTTTGTTTTTTACGATGTACCAAAATAGTATCAGATAATGGTCTATCTGGTTTATATTGAGTATCTATATTATATGTAACAAAAAGGTTTTCTAAGTTACCCTTATTTTGTAAAACATAAATATAATTGTAAACTATGTGATATGTTTCTCTAATAAGTTGTAGGGTATTTTGAAGTTCCTCTTTATTTGTAAAGGTACAGAGTAACTGTGTTTGCATATCAATCCTATCTCTCTCTATTGTTTCTTATATAAATATAAAATGGGTTTTGGAAACTACTAAATAATGTAAATTATGTACATTACCTCGAAATAGGAGTGTTTATTGTTGTTTTTAAATTATTTTGCTGCTTTAGTAATTAAACAATCTCTCATACCTTCACCAAAGCCAGTTGCTATTTTTTGACTCTCACCAGCAGTTCTCCAAGTATCATCAAATAATTCTTCTTCTTTTCCTTCATTCATAATTCTTACAGATGATTCACCTGGTGTAATTCTACATCTTTTTCTTAAATGTTCTTTAAGTTTTCTTTTTCCTTCTGGTGTTGAAAAATCACCTTTATATCCACTTCGTTGTGCAACACACTCTCTAATCATTGATGGTGTAACTGTATTAATTCCCATTTGAACTAACATACCATTGTCATCTTCACTATCAATATATGAATCAATGTGACAAGCATCTAATACACCACTAACATAACCTTGTTGATGAGGTCCATTATCTGCATCTTTATTTTTAGTTGGATGGTATCCATCTGGACTATCTACTTCTTCCAAATCAGATACCAACGATTTATGTGATTCTTTAACTGTTTCTTTTTCAGTTTGTTTTATATCAATAGATTTTTGTATAGAACTATCATCAAAATTTATATTTGGATTTGCTTGTTTAAATTTATCAACTTGTGATAATTCTCCAATCTTAATTGCAATTTTACCATATGTACCATATGATGGCTTTCCACCAGCTTTAAGTATTTGTTGTGAATGATTATTCATTTCAACTAAAAGTTGTTTTGTACCCATTGTATCTGGATTTAAACCTTTGGCTTTTAGATAATCTCTAAATTTACCTAAATCTCTTAACTTTTGAATATATGGTTCCATTTTTGATGTTTCACATATCTTTACAAAATCATCTGTAATTTCAAGAGTACTAGCAGTTCTTACAGTCTTTTGTTTTACTCCTTCAACCCGTTTTATGTTTTTATCTAATGAAGATGCTACTCCTTTTGCAACTTTTTCACCATATCTTTCTTTTAAGGCTTTAAATCTTTTAGCAGGAGTACTATTGTTTTGTGGGTCTTTTAAAGAATCTCCTTTTTTATTTGATATACCAAAATATGTTGTCCTACCTTTTTTATCTTTACCTATAATGTAGGTATCATGATAACTCTTATATTTATTCCAATTTTTAAGTTGTTTTTTTGCGTGTGCTTTATCTTCATCAGTTTTTGCATTTTTTAGATTATCTTCTAAATGTGCCTGAACTGCTTCATTAACTTCTGTGGTCGATTGAATTGTTTTATGTGGTTTAGATAAATCAAATATATCTAGTTTTTTAATATGTTTTTGGGTTTGTATTCCACCATCAAATGCTGCATTCATCCATTCGGTATATGGACCCATGGGATTTTCTTTAGTTTTTTTATTTCTACTAAAATCTTTTACAAAAGTTAATGTTTCTTTGTTTTCTTCAATCTTTTGTTGAACCCAAATTTCTCTTTTAGCTAGATACCTATTGAATTCTGGACTATCTACATCCATTCCTAACTGAATTGCTGTTCTGTTTTCATCAGCAGTTTTACTTCTATTTTTAATTTCAATTTGTACTCTATCTATTGTTTGTTTATTATCTTCCTCCCATTTTTCAAAATTAGTATCTACTGCACCACAGAATTTTGATTCACCTTCACTTGCTTTTTTTCCACCTGCACCAGAAATCCTTTTCGTTCTATTAATAGATACTCCATCTTGATATTCCGAAAGAACATCTATATTACCATTATTTAAATCATCATAAATTTCTTTTCGAGTAGGACCGCCTGGATTATCTTTATATTTTTTATCATCTTTTTTATCAAAATTAGTTCTATCTAAAGTACTTTTAGGTGTTTTATCAAAAATATTTACTTTAGGAGTATCTTTTTTTGTTTTCTTTTTATCATCTTTCTTATCAATGGGTTCATGGGTTCCTGCTTTAATTGCATTATCTCTTGCATCTTTAGATTTGAATACTGATGTTTCACCTGTATCTTTTTTTCTTGCAGTATAAGTTTCATCTTTTTCGGTAAGGAATTCAAATATAGTATCTTTTACTTCATACTCACCCCATTCTGAAAGAATTTCGGACATGATTGATTGATGTTCCTTATTATGTATATTAGGAACACCTACTCTATATGAGAGTTCTCTTACTAACTTATCTATGATTTCTTTATAATCCATACTATACTATAAATATTAAGGTGCAGAATTCTTATATAAATGGTCACTTGGTAGAGAACTTTCTAATCCCCATTTATGTGCAAGATAACCTTCTGCTTTTATTAAATGTGTTAAATCAGTACCACTTGTACCAGGTATATCCGCTACTGCAAAGAACTCTGCTAACTTACCATCTAATTCTTGTGATGACCTGTTTCTCATCAATCTTAATTCTTGGTTTGTTGATAATGAATTATCGTAATCGTTTACTGGTGTAAATGCATTTGAACCATCTACTCTAACACCAATTTGGTTTCCACTCTTATTGAACCAACAAGTAACAATGTGATATTGATTTCTTGTTAAACTTTTATCATCCCACAATTCTAAATTACCAATTGTAGTACTAATTCTGTTAAATACTAAACCATCGAGGTCTAATTCACCAGGCCATGAGTTTGATGAGTTACCACTACTGATTGCATAATCTCGTTTTGGTGATTGATTTGTTTCATAACTCCAAATAGAATCTTGAGTACTATTTGTTCCTTCAAATCTAAATACACCAATTGCCCAATGATTACCTGATGATACCTGTGTAGAGTAAGTTGTACTTTGTAAATACTCACCATTACCATCAAAATCAAATACATTTAATCCATTTTGAGTATTACCAGTAGTTGGAGTTCCACCAACTGTCATTGTATAAGTTCCTGCTTTATCAGTTACCGAAGTTAAAGTTGCTCCACTTGTTGTATAGTTTGAAGAATCTGATGCATCAATCCAAGCAACTGTTGTTATATCTGAACTTGGTGACCAAGGAGTATTACTACCTGTTGGCCAGATGTGTTCATTATTATAATAAACATCATCCACCGAAACATTATTTAAATAAATGTTTTGTGCAGTATTAATTCTTCTATCCATTGTTATCCTTGTATGATATATAATGTACCACTAACTGGTGTAATTCCTGCATAAGATGCAGATGTTATTACTTCTATAATATTAGTAGAAGATGAACTTACAAATCCATCTAATTGAGATGAACCACTTATGATTCCATCTCCATCTGTGTTTAAATATTTTGAATCAAAAGTTGTCGTAGTAGCCGCAGAATCAACTATCCATGTTGTTCCATTATAACGATAAACCGTACCATTACTTGCAGTATGGGTTTGTCCACTTGATGCTCCATCAGGAAAGTTGAAAGCCATAATTAAATCTCCTCTTTACTATAAGTATTAATGAGAATGGGTTACTTCGTGTTCTTCCCAACCTTTAGTTGGTTTTACATTCTCAAATTCAAAACATCTCCATTCACCATCTTTTTCAAAGTAAATGTGTTTTATCATATCAGTTGGAATATGACCACCTGTCGGTAGAATTTCAAATCCCTCATCCCAAACTAATTCAACTGTGATTGTAAGATTTTGTTCATCATCCCATTCTCTTTCTTGTTCTTCTAATAATCTCCACTCACCTCTGTTTAGGTTTTGTTCTTGTAGAGCACAATTTAAAAATGAAAAAGTTTGTTTTAGATTTACCATAGAATCAGAATAAGTTGCAGCTGGTGCAAGATGTCCTTTATCCCATATATTATTATAGTAATCTGCATTGTTAGAAGTATAAACTTCACTTTCTGTGTAAAAGTTCATTGAACCTCTATCTACATTCTTTGGTCTATTAGTAGATGTATAAATCAATTTTTCTGGTTGTTCTTTTACTTCATTGTACCAAACTTTAAAAACTTGGTTTTCAATAATCACTTCTGTTCTTTTTTCTTGTGCAACAATTTCTTCTGCTTCACATCCAACTAATACAAGTGATAGCAGTAATATTTTAAATAATTTCATAATTTTACTTCTTTTTTTAATGTATATATAAATATTAGATTTTTGAGTAATCCTTACCCCAATCTGCTTTGACAGGAAATCCAAAACTTTCAAGGACGGACTTAACCTTTTTAATAGTATCAACCTCAGAATTATCGAACTCAAATAAAAAACTATCGTATGTGTAAAGGATAGGTAGGGGTAGGTCGTTTTCTTTCAACTTTTTCATCGCCTCGATATTGAACTCGGTTTCGGTTGCTTGTAGTAAATAATTGAATAACTTTTGTGAATTGGGTTTTTCAATCCAACTTAATGGGATTTTTCTTCCTTTTGGAGTTTGAATATATCCATTTTGAAGTGCTTTATCATTTAAGGATTGTATAAACTTATCCACCTTATCAAAGAATGGGATTTTTCTATCTTCATCACTTACACCACCATAAAGGATTCTAAAGGTTCTTCCTTTACTTTCATCATAATCACAACCATATTGGTCTGCCAACCATTGGTGAACCGAAGTATCGGGTAAATCATATCCAATCAACTTACCAATAATTCGTACATGGTATGCATCGTAATCAAATTGTAAGAATAGAGAATCTTCGGGTGGAATAAAACATTCTCGTGAACCATCTTTTTTGTTAAGAGCAGAGAAGTTAACACCACCATGTCTGTTTGAAGGTCTACTTGTTATTGTGTAAGGATTATATTCGGTATAAACAACATCTCCTTGTGGATGTAGGTAAATGTGTTTTAAGTTTTGAGGCCATCTATCAATAAATTTTTTCCTATCGACCCCCAAACCACTTTGTTCTAAATCTGAAAGGATAGGAATCATCGTATCATCAATCCAAGTTGTATTATCTTTAAGGAATTCTCTAAGATAATTTGGATGTGAAGGAGAAATATCTCCCCATTCACCAACAATCTCTCGTAGAACCTCACCCCACTTCATTATAGGGATTGATTTACCTAAATCATCTCTTATACCCAATCTATGGTAAAAGTTCGTTAGAACCTCTATTTTCTCATAGAAAGGATATAATTCATTCTTATTAAAGAATAAAGATGATTGTACATCTTTGAGGTTGGTTATATTGAGTTTTGCTTGTAGTAATCCTTTTTTATTCCAACAAAACTTCATTTGATTCGAGGTTGATAAATCTATTTCTAATTTTTCACAATCATTGTGATTAAACGGTAAGATAAAATGTTCTTGGGAAAAGGCAATATAAAGAAAGGACAACCCATTATTCATAGGATGTCTTTCCAAATCTTCCCAAATTGGAATAATCGTTGATTGTTCGTTATTCCAATATTCGAGAAATTGTTCTTTCTCTTTATTAGTTTCTACTATTATCATTCAGCAACTCCTGCATTATATTCTAATAGGATTAGTTCTGCAGTTTCCTCATCTACATAACCACTACCATCTATATCAATGAGGTGTCCTACATAATACATACCATCTAATTCTTTTAAATCTGATTTTACCACTTTTATTATTTTTTTTTGCAAATATACGAATTTTTTTTGAATTTACCAAATTTCAAATCCACCACATTCTCTAAGGAATGAAATAAATCTATCTATATGTCCTTTGTAAACTCTATGTGAAGGTGTTACAACTGTACCACTATCAGTCATAATTGATTGTCTGATAACATCACCCCATTGATATTGTTCATCTAATTTATTTGTGATTTTATCATCTACAAATCCACCATCTAAGGTTGACCAAGAACCTGTGTAAATTCCAAACCAATCTTCATCATCTTCAAAATCAATTTTAGATATAAATGATTCTAATGCATCTGCAAGTTTGGTACATTCTTCTTGAGTTTCTAAACCTCTACCATCATTAGAACCCCAATATGAAAAATCAATATCAAGATTATGTATTGAATCTACGGTTTTACATAATTGTGATAATGGTCTCCAACCCCACCAATTACTTCTAAAGTAATCACCAGGATTTTCTTTATTCCACTTTGAATCTAATTTAAAGTATTTTTCTTTTTCTTCTTCACTTGCAGTTTGCCAGTTTGGAGTTTCTGGTTTTGGTGAACGAATTATTGGGTTTTTACCCGAAACATCTACTCCCATAATTTTAAATTTTAAATGTTATATTCTCTTTTTATTGTATAATTGTAAAGTTCTCCACAATCATCATCATCTACAAGATTTTCAGTTATTGTGAAATAGTCAGGTAATATTTTTTTCAAACCATTTAAATTAACTTGTTTCCAATAACCAAATCTAAGGGTTAATGAATCTGTATCATATCCAATTTCAAAATTGGAAGAACCATACCATTTTTTAATTTCTTTAAATTTTTTATATCCTATTCTCATATTTTATATTTTAAATACAACCCATAATTGAGTCAATATTTTTAAGAACTGATTTACTCATAAATTGTTTGTTGTATCCTAACCAACCACCGTATTTGTTTACTACATTATCAACCCATTCTTTTTGATTATCAGTCATAGTGTAATTGTAATCTGTGATTCTACACCACTCATTCCACTCGTTCATCCAATATTCTTTAGAACCCCAATTTGGTTTGTTCTCAATGAATACATAAGATGGGAAATACTTCATAGGAGTTCCGGCATCTGTTGTTGGAGAATCTTCTCTATAATTGTATATGTCATACATACCATCAAAAGAACCACCTTGTAAAATGTGTTTCCATTCAGAAATATTGTGAAAAATTGATTCATCAACTTTAGAACCATTTTTGTTACACACATTCACTCTGACAGAAGAACCACCACTATACACATCAGAGGTAGCTGAACATACTAAGTTAGGGTATTTATTTTTAACAAATTGTTTGATTATTGAAGCGGCTAACTTCGCTCTCATATAAACATAAGGTTCGTTATTGTTATACTCATCATATCTGATTGAGTCAGAAGGGATTAGGAACTCATTGTGTTTAATTGAAATTTTTACTTTTTTATTCATAGTTTTAAGGTTTAAATTTTTACTTTTATTATCACTCATTTACATAGTAAATATACGAAAAAAAGCCGAGACTACAATGGCTTTTTTCAATTATTTTTGCATTTTTTTACAAATATAATTGTTTATCAAAAATCGTTTCACCAATGAATCCATTATCATTTTCATTTAAATAATCAATCATTTCTTCACTCATTGGTTTACCATCGTAATCTGCTGCGGTAATAAATGCATCACAGAAATCAGGATAATCGAATCTAAATATATCTTCGATTTCTACATTTGTAATTTTTTTGTAATCTATATTCATATTTTATATTTTAAAAGTTATCTCTCATTGCGTTACCCATCAACATTTGTGAAGTATTAGAAATTCCCCATTTCTCATTAGAGAATTCTTCTCTACAAATATCCATGATTGCGTTTGAATTATCTTCATTCCATTCAATCCAACCCAAATCTTCAGTTTCTAATCTGAACCATTTGTTTTCAAAATTATTATCTGCAAAAGTAATCCACATCATTTGGTCTTTAGATTCCCAAGATTGTAGTTCTTGCTTGAATTTAGTTCCATTACATGATAACCATCTAAAGTTATCTTCTTGTTTCAATAAATTTACTGAAGTGTTTTTGTCTAAATTTTTCATAGTTTTAAGGTTTATTAATTATACCCTAAAGCTACGAAAAAAAGCCGAGACTACAATGGCTTTTCTTAATTATTTTTACATTTTTTTAAGAAATTTTTGCTGAACCTACATCAATTGGTTCTCTTTTCATGTGCTTACCAGATGCGAAGTTTGCACCTTCTTTAATATAACCAGTTAAAAATGCTTTTCTAAATCTATCAGATGTATTTGCTTCTGAACCATGTACTACATTTGAATGAAGTAGTGCAATTTGTCCTCTTCTTAAATATCCATTTATATGTGGAAAGTTATGGTCCTCTGGCAATACACAAGGTTTACCTCTTTCATTTCTCCAATTTTTTGGATTTGAACCTACTCTTTCTTCATCCACTTCTATTGGTAATCTACCTAATCTATGTGAACCTTCTAAATACCAAACAGAACCATTATCTGGGTCATGATTATCTAATGCAATAGAAACATTGATTATTTCGTTTGATTTACATTGTGTATAAAATATATTTTGATGTTGGTCTCTTCCTAATTGACCTGGTGGTTTAAAGTATGCCCAAGTTTGTACACCAAATATTTTAGAATCCATAAGAAACTCACATGCTTCGATAATTTTTGGATGTTTCATTAAATCAGTAAGTAATTCAGATTCTTTATGTGGATACATAAATGGGTCATATTCACCCCATTCACCTTCTGTATCATTTTCTTGTCTTTGGATTCTAATTTTTTCTAATTCTTTAGAATATAAATCTACTTCTGCATCTGTTAGTAAATTTAAAACTGATACTCCTTTGTATCTCCAATCAAATTGTAATTGTTGTTTTTCTAAATCGGTAAGATGTGACATAACTTTGTTTTATAATAAATATTTACATTTTATAAAATTGTAATAAATTTGGTAAGTACAATTTTAAATTTGGTATTAGATGTGATTTGTTTTTTATTGTAATACTATTTGAATTTCCAACCCCTTTATCAATTTGATTTCCATCGAAATCATATTTAGGAATTTTAGAACCTGATATTCTCCATCTTAAACTAATTACTTGATATGATACTGTACTTTTTAATTTTTCAAATACAAACTTATCAATTTCAAATATTGGAGAACTTTTATCATTTGTTCTTTGAGCAAAGTATCTTCTTATATACCCTGCCTTATAATCTTTATCAGTAGGTCTAGGTATATGAGTTTTAAATTTGATATTTGAATCAAAAATTTCTCTTGTTATTCTATTATATCTACTAACACTCATTTTTTAATTTATTTTATCTTCATAGTATTTTAATTTACCATCTAAATCTGCTTCTTGGTTTCTTAATTTTGCTCTTATTTTTGTTTTCCAAATACTTTGTTCAATAGTATGTCCAACTTCTACTACTTGAAAGAATTTAGTATTATATTTTGGTAAATCTGTAATTGTAAATGTATCTCCAAGTTTAAACCCACTCACACCAGGTACTTCAAAATCAAATTCAATAGGTAATGGAACATCATTCATCGGTGAACCATCTTTTCCAAATTGAAATAGATTATCCCATTTTCTGATTGTTTTTAAAAGTTCAGTATCTTTCCAAGAAATAACTTTAGCAATTTTATCTAAAGTTGTATTATTTGATGTATATAAATCAAAGGTACCTGTAATTAAATCTATGTTATCTTTTCTATTTTGTGTACCTGGAACTACTGTTGCGTTATTTAAAACTAATTCATAATTTGCGTTCCTTACTTCTTTAACATCTTCTTCTTCAAAAAAAACATTTTTTGTGGCTTTATATCCAGATTTAAGTTTGTCCCATACATATGCCGCCCCAGTCAAATCAGCATCTTCTACTTTTTTGTTATAATCCTCATCACTTTGAATTTGTCCTTTATCTATTAACTCTTGTTTTTGTTTATTAAACTCGTCAACCCTTTCTTCTTCATCTTTTTGGAAAGCGTAAATCTTTTCAGCAAGAGCATCTATTAATTTAGAAAACAAACCTTTTTCATCTTTATTATTTGCTTTATAATTTTTTACAGTTTGTTCTTGATTTGGATTATCCATATTTGAATTTTTCTTGCGTTGGCCAATCACTTGTCCTTTCATTGATGCAGGAATATCAAACTTTAAATTAGCAGATAAAAATGGTGATTTTGTACCTCTTGATTGAAATTGTGCAACACCAAACTTTGGTACTACTGAAGTTTTACCAAAAAATCTTAAATCAACAATATGTAATTCTTCTTGACCAGGTGCTGGTGCAGTATTTTCTGTACAACCTCTATTATTTTTAACATACCATTGATAAAATGGGTCGTTTTGATTTCCATTTGTTTTCTTTGAATTATTATAATCAATAGATTGTTTTTCAACTATTTGAAACTCCCACATTTTATTTACACCATTAGATAAACCATTTAAAAGAGTGTACATAACATCTTTTGTTAAATAACCAGTTTGATTAATCGTATTTATAAAAAAATCAAAATCAATATAAAGATTTCTTAAATATCCCCAAGTATTTGCGTCTGCTTCCGTTATTGCAAAACTATCATCACTATCTTTTTGACCATTATATACAAGTGCATCATTACTAGGAAAATGAGAAAACTTTTCAGGACTCATATCATGTGAATCTGGATGCATATCTACTATTGTATTACCGTCATCCTCGTTGAATGTTGGAGGATTTCCTTTTGTTAAAATTAAATTAGGTATTGGATTTGAAAATCCAACAATTTCATCTTCACCATTTTCATTTTTTACCTTTTGAGGCTTAAGAAATGCACCTTCGATTCTAAATCTTGGATGATGTTGATTTGGAATCAATAATGTATTAGGGTCAATAGAATACATATGTCTGTGACCAGAACAAATAGTATCTTGCCAATTAATATATAATGGTGATACTGTTTGACCATCTTCACATATAATAGGTATGGTATTAGTGGTATTGGGTTGCATTTCCATAATTGTAAAAGCTAATGCAACTCTAATATACCTTCTATCTGAAAATAAAGGTTGGTCAGATGGTATTTTACCTTTAATAGTAGATGAAAGTGCATTATCACCACGAATATCATCGTTAGGTACTTTTTGTATCGGAGCAGCTTCTTCTCCATCTTTTGCAAGTGCAAGTTGAGTACTTTCATTTGCAGTTATTTCATTTTGAAGTGTTTCTAGATTTTCTTTAGATGTTAAAGCAAGTGCACCTTTTTTAACATTTTCAGTAAGTTCTTTTCTTAATTCTCTATCTATATTAACAAAGTTAGCAGGGTTAGTTGCCCAAGGTTCATTTATTAAATTTTTTACCTTACCAATTCGTTTATGACCTGGTAATTCATTATACATTTGTTTGAATAATGCCTTTCCGATTTCTTCTCCAGAGGGAGTTTCATCCGAATCTGCGTCTGGTTCAAACTCGTCTGGATTAAATCGTTTACTTGACATTTTTAAACTAGATAAATCATTTGTTTGTAAATTTTTATGATGTTGTAAATATGCAGGTAACTCTCCAATTGAAGTACATTCTACTTCTATATTATAACTCTCACCATCACCAAAGTTTGTATTACCACCTGAAATAATTCCTAACATAGCATCATAAGTACCATTTGAATTTCTTCTTTTTTGTTGCACCCATGCTATATTTTTGTATTTTATTACATTACAGATATCACCACTTAAATCACATTTTTGTCTAACACTTTGTGATTCATTAAATCCAAATTCAACTAAACAATGTACGCCTGGTTCTAAGAAATGTTCTATAATTGCATTTGCTTGTCCTTTTGTATATGCAGTAATAGTAAAATTTACTTTTTTACTTAATCCTTCATTACCTTGAGATACTTCTAAACTACTAATTATTGGTGATGGTCTAAATGCTCTTTCTTGTATTTCTTGATTAATAGAATTTTCGGTTCCATCTTCATTATATGCATATATAGATTTATTGTTTTTATCTACACCAACTCTACCACTTTTAGTTGTATCACCATATCTTTCTGCAAAACTATCTTGTTGAGGTAAAGATTCTAATGTTAAATAATTACCTAAAGTTGAGGTGACTCGTACCCAAGATTGAGTTTTAGACATGAGTTCATTATTACCTGCCCTTTCTGTCATTCTATCCCAAATTCGTTTATCGATATTTGCTAGTTGTGGAAAGCTCATAACTATTTATAAAAATTGTTTAAAATTTTATTTTTATCTATTGGTATTCTTAATATAGTTCCTTCAGTTAGTGCAAAGGGTGCATCATGGATATTATTTGCAGCTGCTATTATCCACCAAAGTGATACATCACTATAAAATTGATTTGCAAGTGTATCTAATCTATCCCCACCTTGAGTTACGATATAAATATCATTATCTCTTTTTGGTATTTTTGGATAAATTTTAGAACGAAAGACTGTTTTACCATCTTTCAATTGTTTTTTTCTATTATTTTGATATCTACTTGACATATTTTTTTATATTTTTTATTAGTCTGTACCTTATAAATTATCTAATGCATTTGATAAGCTATCACTTTTAGATAATTGATTTGATGGTGTTTCTCCTATTCCTTCAGTTAATATGTATGGGTAACCCATTGCATTTAATTGAACAAATTGATATGCATTTTTACCTGATGGAGATGGTCCTTCTATTTTAACAAATATCTGATTAAATGTACCTCTTCCTATATATCTAAAATCATCAGCCTCTTTTGGTAAACTATTTTGTGGTATAACTTCAACTTTAACATCTGGACCATATTCTATTTTTTTATTTTGAATATACTCTGCTTGTTGTTTAGTCATATTTGATTTATTTTGTTGTTCTTTAGTTGCTTGTATTGGAGTTTTTCCTCCTAATGAATCAGAAGCTGCTGATTGTGCAGCTTGTGTTTTAATATCATCTGTTGATGCATCAGAACTAGGTATTGTTTGATTAGGTACATTAGGATTTAAACTTGTTAAAACAGGCGCTTTTGGTCCTGTACCAGTTTTTTCAACATCAGATGATTTTTTTACAACAGAAACTTTCATAGGTGTATCTCGTTTAATTGTCCCATTTGATGCTACACTCTCTGTTGAAAAGTTAATCTCTCTTTGTTCGTTTATTTTTTTAACTGCCTCTTTACTTAAGTTAAAATCATAAAGTCTTTGTTCATCACCAGCACTTTCAATAAATTTAAGTGTCATTTGAACATCAACAAATTTTGGTAAATATCCTAATGCTCCATTTGTTTCCCAAACCCCTTCATCTGGTATAGTATATTGTAATTGTTCAATAAATGATGTTTTATGATTATACATTGAACCTAATCTAAATTCAATAATAGGTGGATTTGATAATTGATTTTTGATTGTTGGATAAGTATATGAAGTTAATACCTTTAATCTTTCCCAAATACTTGCTAACTCCATTGGTGATGCAGCTGCAACTCTTAAATTAAATGATATGTTTCTTTCAACACCTTCATATAAATAAAAACTATAAGGATTTCCTAAAAATTTCTGTCCATTCCAAGATGGTGATGTAGATTCTGTTAAAGAAGATACAATTGCTCTAAATACAAGAACACTTTCTCCACCTTTTCTTTTAAACCACAATGGAATTAAATCTCCAATGGTTTCATCTCCTTTTTTTATAAAAGCATCATTCTCATCAAGTTTTAAATTATCTGCAACACTTATTTTGTTTAATTCATCGGATTTATCTAATCCCATAAATTTTTCTAAACCACCTTCATATATTGTACCCTTGCTGAGTTCACTGGCTTCACCATTTCTATATTTTCGTACATAAGGTGCTTCAGAATTATATTCTTTTTTTAAGTTTCTAGATTCTTGTATTGTTTTTGCTTCAAATGCATATTCACTTGTTCCATATCTTAAATCAGTACCTCGTATAGTTGAATATGCAGGAGATACTTTTCTTAGGTCAATTTTATCATTTCCAAAATTAATTGGTTTATCATTTTTATATTCGGTTTCTGATGAAAATCCACCTTCTTCCTTATATCTTCTTTCATCTTTTAATACTGATGTATATTTTAAATCACTTGAATAATCTTTTCTTTCTTGTTTTTCACCAATTGGTTTTTGTTCTGTTAATTTATCATCAGTAGTTTTTTTGATTTCATCAGTAACTTCAGTTGTTGGAGTTTGTATTTCATCTTCATTTGGTTCAGCAAGTTTTCTAGCTAATATTTGGGTTGAATATGGAAGTTTTGAACTATATCTATATCCTTGTTCAAATACATTATTTTGAGCATCATTGGTACCAATTGTAGTTGGGTCTCCAAATAATGTAGTTCGGGCTTTATCTTTAACTAAAGATATACCTTGACCTAATGCCTGATTACCTATTGTAGAAAAATTACCTCCACCAGTATTTTGTAAAAATTTACCAAGTTCAGTTCCTGCACCATCTTTTCTAATTTTAGAAAGAGTAATCATAGTATCAGGTTCTTCACCTTTTTGTAATTCACCTGTATTTTTTACTCTTGTTGGTATTAATTTAGTAGGAATACCTAACTTATTATTAACATAATCTCTTGGTTCACTCAATGAAGTTATATTTCCACCTGTTATCTTTTCTAACCCTTGGCCAATCAATCCACCACCTTCAATACCACCAGTACTAGTTTTCATTGTATCAAGTGAAGGTGTACTTCTTAATGTAATACGAGTTGCTTCATTACCATATATTATAGGATTGTTAAAATCAACTGCAGACTTTATTCTGATACCAGTTGTTTCTTGTTCTATAAGGGTTTCTGTATCAGGTTTTACATCTGAATAATCAGTACCATATTTATAGGAATTTTTATTTTTAAATAATTCTTCTATTGTTCTTGCCATTTTAATTTAATCCTGAATTATTACTTAAACTTTCATCTTCTTTACCAAATATTGTTTTACCAACTACTTGTCCATTCATTTTTATTACATGGCCTCTTTCAAGTGCGTTTGCCATTCTTTCTTGGAACTTTAGTGATTGTTGTTCAAAAGTTTCACCACCGCTCTCAAGAGCACTTGTTTCAGTTGAACTACCACCTATACCAAATATATCAGCAACAATAGCAAGACCACCTGCTGCAGCTGCTATCCCTAATAAAGTTGGTAAAGCAAATATACCTGCAGTTCCTAGTGCTGTCAATGAAGCAGCAAGACCATAAAAGGCAAGTGATAATAAACCAATTGCAGCTGCTTTTTCTAATGTAATCACACTTACAAATGATACTATACCATTTGCTACTGAATCTATTAATGGTGCTAATAAGGATAATGCATATGTTAATGGTATTGTTGCAACTCCTATTGCTGCTAATACTCCAGCTCCAATTAATGCAACTTTAGCACTGGCTCCTAAAGCAATCATTCCACTAGCTAAACTTGTTAATCCAACTCCTGCAGCTGGTCCAAGTGTTGCAACTGCTGCTAAACCAATTGCCCCAACTGTCATTGCAGCAAATCCTAAAGCAGTTGGTATTAAATTTAATGCACCAAATAAAACTTGTTTAGTACCCATTGCTCGTAATCCCACTGCTAATGCTTTTAAACTTGCACCTACACTAGCAGTTTTAGATGCTGATGTTGCACTAGCAGTAGCAGTTGTTGTTGATGCAGTATTTGAAATAGCTGTTGTACTAGCTAATTTTTTAGCTAACATATCTTTTGCTGCTTTTCCTCCAAAGCCTGCTGCTATTTGTTTATTGGAATACAATTTTTGTGCTCTTGTTAAAGCATTAGCAGTAACAAGGTGTTTTATGAATTTTATCATCATTCTTGGTAAAAATGTAATGGCTTTACCAATCCCATTCATTAATCCAGCTAACATTGATGTTTTCTTATTTGCAAGTGCCATTAATAATAAGAAATTACCAGCACCTTTTAATATTGTTCCTGCAAATTTATTTCCAATCATTCCCAAAAATTCATTTTGGTTTGAAAACTGTTCAGTTTGAATAGCACCTAAACTATTTGCTTTGTTTTGATTAAGTGCCATTTTCTTAAATTCTTCTACCGATACTCCTAATAAATCTGCAGTTTGTTTTCTTTGGTAGTAATTCATTCTTTCAAATGCAGCAATACCACCAATTTGTCTTAATACCTCTTGTGTTGCACCTGCAATATCATTATCAAATGCAAGTTGTCTAGCTTTATCAAGATTTAGAGTTTTACCTAATAAAGCACTTAATTCTAATTCTTTAGTAATCGAACTTTCAAAATCTAATAAATTTTCAGCAACACCAGCAACTTTATCTAAAGAAATACCAAGTTTAGCAGCATAACCTGCAGCTTGTAAAATATTTCTACCACCATCTTTACCAAATAAAGCAAAATTTTCTGTATTTGCTGCTAAATCAGCCATAAGTGCTGATGGTATCAGATTGTTTTGTAATGCAAATTGTTGTGTTGTTTCTATAAGATTATTTGCTATATCAATTGAACCATTATTTAAAGCTGCAAATTGTTGTTGTAATTTTGCTGCATCAGTTGCACTAATTCCAAAGTTATTTGCTATTAAGTTTGTACTTACGAGTATTCTATCTGATGCTTTTTCTAATCCACCAAATTCTGTACTTAATGCTTTTATTGATTCAACATTACTATCGAAAAGAAATCCTAATGCTGCAGTAGTAGTATATGCACCACCTAATCCTTCACCAACTCTACCTAATTGTTTATTTGCTTCACCAAGTTTTTCTGCAAACTTTCCAGCTCCTAAAACTAAAAATCCTATTGCACCTCTTCCACTTTTTAGTTTTTGTAATGTTATTCCTACTGTTTCACTAATGCCTTGAAAAGTTTTTTGAACTTTTTCTTGAGCATCTATCATTGCTTCATTTACTTTTTTTTGAGTTTGGGTTTGTTTTGTATAAGTAAGTGCTAATTCATTTTGTTTTTCAAGAGAAGTTAATAATTTCTTATTTCCTGTTATATTCTTAGAAAGATTTCCTAATGCATTTTCATATTCTGTTGTTTTTGCTTTTATTTGAATTTCGTCCTCGATAGTAAGTTCTGATAAATCTCTTGATAATGAAAGTAAATTAGTTACTTGGTTAATTTCTTCATCTTTTAAGCCAATGGCTGATTTGGCTATATTGACTGTTTCGAATTGAGATGTTTTTAAAGATTGGTAAGCATTAGATATGCTACCTATACTTTTTTCTTCTGCTGCATATTTTTTTAAATTTCTTTCAAGTAGTTTTGATGATTCTTTCATCAATTCTAACTCATATTCTCTATAAGTTTGTAAATCTTTAGCTGCTTTTGCAGATTTTTTAGCACCTTCTTGTTCAAGTTTATTTATTTCAACCTGTACTTGTTTAAGTTCTAATAATACTTTTAATCTTGTTCTTTCTTCAGCCATAATCTAAATTTGATTATTTTATGTTAGGGTTACGACCATAATCTTTTTGAAAAGCTTTTAATTTTTTTTCAAATTCATCACTATCTTTTTTTAGTTTTTCTAAATGATTTACAATATCTTTAGGGAATTTTTTTGATTTTAGTTTTCTAATAAATCTATCGGCTGTCCCATCTTTTAAATTATCAAAGACATCTCCAATAAATCTAGAAACCATATTCAACTCGTTTAATTTCTTTTTTGACATTATTTCTCCTATGTAGTTATACTAATATAAATATAGGGTAAAAAAAAAGTGAGGATTATTTCCTCACTCTTACATTTGGTCCTCTCGAACCACCTTTTTTACTAACTTTATCGTATTCTTCTTTTTCTTTCTTTTTAGCCTCAACTAATTTTTTAAAATAGAAACCTCTCCAATGTATTGGCATGGTATATACTTCTTTCCAAGTAAATCCATTACCATAGTTAACCATTTCCCAAATTTGGTTATGAAGTTGAATTGAGTAATCACTCGGAAGGGTAAAAAAACCCGGCACCTAAAGGTATATCAAGTGCCTCCGTGTCACCTGTGATATCAGATGTGAAATTAAATTTCAAATCTAAATCTGGAGATATCGTAGAAACATAGGTTCTAAAAGCTCTAGTATCTCTTGCTAATAAGTTATTTTTTACAAAGTTATTAATAAACCCTCTATCACTATTACCATCCACCTCTTGTATCATATATCTTAAACGAGTACTTACATCAGCTGATACACTATCTTTATCTTTACTTAATCTTTGTAATGCTAATATTTCAGCTTGTATATCCTTTTCATCTTTGTGTGTTAATAATTTGAAAATGATTTTCTTTTTAGCAGTGGGTAATTCAAATTCATACTTATTTTCTGAATTTAAAAGAGATTCATCCACCTCCTTTATTTGAATTTTAGATAAATCTATATTTGTTTTTTGCAATTCATCAGTAAACGGGTCTGTTATTTCAACACTATATTGAGGACCATATCCTAATATTCTAGTTGCGAGTAATATTGCATTTTTATCACCAATACATATATCATTGATATCTACACCTTCTTCGACTACAACAGATTCGAACAACTTATCTAAAACCACCCCCTTTCTTATCAAATTTTGAGAAGCAAGTATATCCTCTTCACGAGCTGTCATATACTTAATTTCTATCGTACCCTTTGATAATGGGCTTTCGGGTGAGTAAACCTTACCTTTTGATGGAAGGTCTATAATTTCGGTTGGAAATTCATATTTTGCCATAAACTTAACTTTAATTGTTTTTATATAAATATATACTTTTTAAAAAGTTGAAATATAGACATAAAAAAAGTTCTCACTAAGAGAACTTTTTCCTTAATAAATATTATATTAATATTAGTATTCTAAAATTGCGTAATCGTAAGATAATGTTAGAGTAATTTCAACTGGATCAGTTGTATTTGACCAATCTAAATCATTAAACACTGCATTGTTGATAAATGCACCTTTAAGAGTCCATTGTTCGATTTTATCACCAACAGGACCTAATAGATAACATTGAATATCTTTTTTATAGAAATCTGCATATCCATCTCTACCTGTGATAGATTCATGAGAAGTTCTCACCCATTCCATTACTGCTTGTGCACCACTTGGAACGATTGGGTCATATAGAGTAATCTCTACATCTTGCCATTCACCTTTACCTTTTAGCTTTCTCTTAACATTAATGTGGTCAAGAGTTATCGTTTCAAACTGAATTGAAGGTCTGTTAGCTGTTTTTATAAGATATGAAGGGATGCCATCGATTTCCATGATGAATCTATTCTTCATCTTCGGTTCGAAGTTGGTATAAAACATCTGGTTAAATTCTAATACTTCTGCCATTTTTTTTCTCCTATTATACTAATAAATATAGTTTCCTTTTATTTTTGTTAATTTATGCCGTAAATGATGCTCCAGTCGGTAATATGTTGAAATCTAACACGATGAATTCAGCAGTTTTTGTTGGTTGTAGGAAAATCTGTCCAGCCAATATATTTCTGTCGATTACATCTGGTGTGTTATTACTTTCATCCATCACCACTCTAAATGCATACAATCCTTGTCTTTGTTGTATTCCTTCTAAATAAGGATTTACTGTGTTTAAGAATCTACTTCTTGTTTGTGAAGTATTTTGTTCAAATACTAAATATCTTGATGTAGATGCTATATACTTCTTAACTTTAATCATTAATCTTCTTACATTAATTCTATCTAATGCTGAAGCTTTATCTTGTAAAGTTTTTTGTCCGAAAGCAACAATTCCTTCGCCAGGGAATTGTGCGATTGGGTTAATCTTTCCTTCATATAGTGTATCTCTCTCTGCATGTGTCAATCTGTTTAGTACAGATACCGCTCCTACAATACCACCTCTGTTTAAACCTGCAGGTGCAAACCATTCAGCTGCAATAGCATCATTCGCTGCATATATTCCTGGCATCAATACTGATGGTGGGACTGAAGTTAATTTATTTGTGTTTCTGTCGATTGTTTTAACCCATGGGTAGTATGTACCTACATAGTTAGAATCTACTGCAGAACCTTGTGTAACTGCTTGTGAGATAGTATGGTCACCATCAACAACATCACCGATAAAGAATGCATCTTCTCTAGCTTCTACCATGTCAGTTACTTTATCGAATACATAAGGATGATGATGTCTAACAATACCAGGTACAGATACTAAGTTGATATCGAAATCATCTGGATTAGATACTGCGTTGATTGCTTTTACATAAGCAACTGAACCACTAGTAGTTGTACCACCTAAGTTAAATCCTTGTGAGTTTCCATCACCCCAATCAGAATCACCATATTTAGCTCCTTTGATTGTTGGGTTACTACCATCGAATCCACTTTGGAATCCAACGATAAACTGTCTCTTGTTAATATCTGCTGAAGTATCTGATGTAGATATTGTATATCCAAAGTTATGAGTTCCAACTACTGATTCAGAGATTGCAGTAAATGCTGCATCGAATGAGAAAGCAGTGTTTCCACCAGTAGTTGCACTACTTGGGATTGGAGCTAGATAATTGTTATTATTAATTTTAACTTGTGCAGTTTCTAAATCAATACCACTATATTGTACTGAATTAGATGATGTGTTGTTTTCTGAACCTGTCGCAAATATTACTGCAGGTACTCTAGATTCATCACTTCCAAGGAAAATTGGATTACTATAAGCTCCATGTCCGAAAGGTGCTGCAGTAATTGGGAATGAACCTTCATCAGCACATTCTACTCTTACATAACTTGAGTAATTTGGGTAATCTCCATTTTCTGTTTGTTTACCATTTGAATCTATTGTTACATTTCTATCACCAATTACTTTTTTAATGTAGTTTGGAGATGCAGGGTCTAGATTTAAATTATTAAATGTTTCTAGTACATTTGGTCTTTTATTAATATCACCATACTTTCTGATTGCAACTGAAAATGTTGCATAATCAGTAGCATTTGATGAACCTGCTGCTTTTACGTTAAAAATACCAATTTTGTATTCTTTATTATAGTTAGTACCATCACCTAAAGTGTGGAATTTAAATAAGTCATGTCTTTCACCAGAAATCAATTGTGATTGTATGTAAGGAGTGGAAGCGAATTGACAATCGTTTGAAAAAACATTATCACTTAGTTCTACAATTTGGATATCATCATGTGTTGCTGCTGAAGCACTTGCCGCAGTACTTTCGAAGTAATTATAAACATATGCATCTTTACTTCCTCTTGGGTTACTTCCAAATACACTTTCTAAATCATTTCCAGCTGATGGGTCAATAGATGCTGATATAGCTACTGCTGAACCAGTTAAATCAATATTCAATTCATTTGCTGCTGCAGAAGCACTTGTTGCAGTTGAGCCTCCAAGTGTTCCTTTTCCATTATGAGTTTCGAATAGTGTTCCAACTATCTTTCCACCTGCTTGAATACCAAGTGGAACTGTTTGTGTATAACCACCTAAATTACCAACACGAACAATAGTTACAGTTCCAGCTTCTCTTAAGTAGTTTTGTACGGTATATCCTGTATAGTAATCTCCATTAGGAACACCAAATATTTCTTCAAATTCTGATTGTGTATTAACAACGGTTGGTACGAAAGCAGGTCCTTTATGGAAAGGTCCAATTATTGCTGCTCCGATTTCACCAATTCCTTGTGATAAGAAAGAAAGGTCATTTTCTCTCGTAAATACACCAGGTGATACAATTTTTTCTGCCATTTTATATTACTCCTTGTTATGATTTTTGTATAATAATACTCTTATATAAGTATAAACAACTTTTTCGAAAGATTATTTTTTAGTATCTTCAGAAATAGTTTCTTCATTTGTTTTTTCTTCTGGTATAAATGTGTTTGTAGTTGGGTCATAATTACCATCACCATATTTCTCATTTAAACCTTTAAAAATATCTTGTTCTAATTGTACTAAACTTGAATGTTTTTGTAATAGTTTGTTTTCAACATTTGAAATTTCTTCTATTCTTTTTTTCTTTTCAATTTGTACTTGACCAAGTTTCGTAAACACTTCAGCAACATCTTGTCTTAACTGATTTATCTGTGAAACTTCTTCTTCTGTAAACTTTATTGATTCTGCCATTTTGATATATTTTAGTTAATTTTTATTACTATATATAAATATATAGTTTTTTTGAAAACATAAATTACGATACTGTAAATGTAAGTGTTGAACTATAAGAACTTAGTAAACCATTAGTTCCATATTGTCTTACTCTTGCATATCGTGTACCAGTTCCAATATCAAACGCACCCCCATCAGTTGTTGTTACTACTGTTGTTTCAGACCATTGTGTTTCATCTACAAGTGGTGAACTAAAATCTGAGTTGTTATCTATTTGTACATCATACACATCATTTGAACCATCACCACTCCATGAAAGAGTTAATGTACCATTTGTCCAAGCTAATGAAGTTGGTGCACTTGGTGCAGTTTCATCAGAATGAGAATTTCCACCTTTGTTGTGAGTTATATATCCATTTACTAAGTAAGTATCATCTTGTTCAACATCAATAGATACAATCTCAACTGTTTTTTCAACTACCTCTATTGAAGTAATATCAATTTCAGTAATTGTACCAGAAACATCTCTAATCAATTTATCGTTAGTATTGATATTAAACATCTCTTTAAATCTATATTCACCATCATTTCCATCTTTTACTAACATTGGGTGTTCTGATGTTGCAGTTACCTCACCATCGTTAATATCGTAATATTTGTTAGCAAATGAATATGTAATACCAACAAGTGTTACATCTTTTGCTACTGTTCCTAATGTATCAGTTGACCATTCTAGGAAATTTGATTCATCAGTACCTAAACCTGTGATAGAATATCCTTGTAGTAAATCCCCTTCTTCTAAATCTCCTACTTCTACAATTGTTCCATCTGCAAGAGTTACTGGTGAATCAATAGTTAAACATAGTGCCGCTGAATTTCCATCATAAGAATCTACTGAATAAACAGTTTTGTTTCTAGCAGTATTATAATTAGTTGCATGGTCATTATAAGTATCTGCATAAGTTACAGAAAGAGTATGTGATTGTGCACCCATTAGTGAAGTTTGTGAACTAGCACCTTGTGGGTTCATAGCCCCAATTGTAATATCATTTTGATATCCTGCAGCTGCCTCTAATGATAACCATCCTGCACTGTCTCCTGCTGAATTATAACTTGGTGATACAGACCATATAAAATTTCCTCCTTTACTTTTTAAGGTAGAAAATTTATTTCCTTCTCCACTAAATCCTAGTGTATAAGTTTCTGTTGTAGATTCTACTGCATAAGTAAAGCCTGTAATTGAATCTACTGAATCAATACCATAACCTGACATTGAAACTATTGTTCCTGCACTTGCATTAAGTGCATTTAATGATATTCCACTACCTGTATCGGTTGTTCTTACCGCAGTACCTAGATTTTTTAAACTTAGCGTATCGCCTGATGAAAATGTTGCCATATATGAATTCCTATATATTATAAATATTAAGTAACTCTCTTATCCATTGTTCTTTGTTAGAAAATTTATCTATCATAAAAGATTTAATTTTATTAAACCATTTATTTCTTTCCTCATAAGAGACATTACATAACCTTATATAAATATCTTTAAATTCTTTTTTAGATGATGCTCTGTAAGGATAATCTAAATCTTTACACCAATTTGTATAAATTATAGGTATTTTACCATAATCTACGGCTTCAAATATTCCATAACCAAATGGTTCATTGTTAAAACATGAATGAGATATTCCCCAATCCATATTATAAAATGTATCTTTAAATTCTGATTTATAATGATAAACTTTAGATTTTGATGTATCTACCTTTACTCCTTGTTTCCAAATAACATTAAATTCTTTTGAATTGGTAAATATATAAGATGGAATTTCATCTACATACCTTGGATTTTTTCTTCCCTCACATCTTGCAGCAAATCCAAGTTTATTTGATTTACTAAGAGGAAGATTTTTTTTAAACTCATAAAAATTAGTAATGTTTTTATTTTCATATATTATATCATACAAACCTATCCATATAGAATGTGTTGCCAATTTATTAATTCTTTTTTCCCAACTTGAATCTAAATAAGGATGCCAAACAAAACTTGAATCATCACCCATTTGAGATTTTATAATATGATTTACTGAATTATGTAAAACATTTGAATGAATTTTATCTTTATTATCTTCAATTACTTTCATTGGAGTATAATGTCCATGAAGTATATTAATTCTTCTAGCATTTTTACAAAGATTTTCTGCGAACTCTATATCATCACCATGCCAATGGGCTTCAATTGGAAATTGATAATCTTCATGACCTTTGGGTTTGTTTCTATGAATTAAAAGAATTGGTTTTACATCTAATTTAGGTGCAACCAATTCCATCCATAGATTTACCCAAGTATCAGTTCCAGCGTTTACCCAAGGTCCACCACCAGTAGTATAATACACATCATATACCATAAATTTATTTTTTTACAATGATTAAACCTGTAAAAGTACTAGAAAAAGTTACAGTTACTCTATTTACTGAATTTGTTGTTACTGATTCTGCTTGTTCTTGTTGTGAAGTTGAAGTATTCCAACATTGTACTATTGGATATTGTTCGTTTAAGTTGTGGTCTACTACATATGAAGATGCTCCACTAACTGTTTCTTTGTGAGTAGTTAAATCTGTAATTTGTGATGAACCACTAACGATTCCACTTGGAATATTTGTAAAATTATCATAATCTAAGTAATAAGTTCCATCTTCGCCATCTAATAAGTTTGCATCTGATGCAACACCTTGTACAACGTGCCCACCTTTTGCAACTACTACTCTACCACTTTCAGTTGATGCAAATGTTACGGTTACTTGATTATCATTTGTTGTTACGATTGAATTTGGTATAAAATAACCATCATTTTCATCATATACAGTTACAATTACATTTTTAGTACCAAAGTTGTGAGTTACTACTTTAGAAGATACATTTGTAAAAGTATCTGTTACTGTTGCTGCTTGTTCTACTGTAATTCCTGTTAAATTAGAACCATCTCCTTGGAAAGAACCACTAAATGAACCGCTAACAGTTATTCCATCTATGTTACTACCACTCAATACAAGTTCTGTATCTAATTTGGTTTTAACATCTGTATCTGTGTAATGGTCTAAATCTGAAATTTGTGATTCAGTTATGGTAATTTGTGAACTTCCACTAACTGTACCACTTGGTAAGTTTGTTATTAAATTAGAAATTGTTATTACTTCTGATTCTGAACCTAATTTTCCTAATTTCCAATAATCGTTTGTTGCATCCCAAAGTAAAGAACCACTTGTTGTTGAACCACCAGTTGCATCTTTTGTAATAATACCACTTGTTGTAGCAGTACCACCATAGTTAAGTTCTATGATATTATCACCTATATTAAGGTTAGTTGAATCTATTGTTGTTGTTGTACCTTCAACTGTTAGATTGCCTGAAAGAGTTATGTTTGTTGCTGATATATCACCATTTAAGGTAACTGAACCTGTTATTGGGTGTTCTGTATTTGTAGTTAGGAATTCTTGAATCGAAGGAGTGCCACTGTCTTTTTCTAAAAAAACTCTACCATCATAGGTATTTACTGCCAATTCTCCTAGTTGAAGATTGGATGTAGAAGGTATCTTACCCGATACCGAGGTTCTTTTCAGTTTAACAATTTGTGCCATATATACAGCTTTCTAATTTATATAAAACATACATCAATACACATCTTATATCAAGATGTATTGTATTAACTTTATTATTAATAAAATATCCAAATATATATTAAGATATTTTACTTTCTAACTCTTCTATTCTTTTGATTAATTCTTTGTTTGATTCGATAAGAAGAGCAACAATTTTTTCATATTTAACTGCCTTGAAACCATTTTCTCTTGTTTCAACGATTTCTGGTAATACTTTTTCTATTTCTTGTGCAATTACCCCAACATCGTGTTGACCTTTAAATATTTCATGTTTATCATTCCAATCAAAAGTATATCCACCGATTTGTTTGATTTTATCATTTGGATTTTCGATTGGTATAACATTATCTTTATATCTCTCATCTGAAGAAGCGTATGCAACAATATCTTCACCAACATTAAGTGTTTTTGCGATACCAACACCACCATCAACTATTAATGCTCCAGTCGTTTTGGAGGTTGATTGTGTAGTTGCATCAATGTTAACTGCTGATGAGAATGATTTAGCACCACTAAATGTTTGTGTTCCACTTAAATGTGCAGTATCAGAATCTAAATTAGCTGATGGTAACACACCTGTTACATCTGTTGCTAAATCAATTTGATTTCTTGTAATTACTTGTCCACTAATTGTTATATAGTTTGGAGTACCTGATAAAGTTACATCAGTTGAGTTATCAGTTCCTGCTGCATCTACACCTAAATTACTTCTTGCAGCTGCTGCTGAGGTTGCACCAGTACCACCACTTGTTACTGGAACAGTTCCACCTGTAATTTCTTGACCACTTAAAGATAAGTAGTTAGTGTTAGCAAGTGTAACATCTGTTGAGTTATCTGTTCCCGCTACATCTACACCTAATGTAGTTCTTGCTGCTGAAGCATCTGCATCATCTACAAGTGTTTTACCAAACGAAGATATTGTTGTACTTGCTGGTACAGAGAATGTTTTAATATCTGCATCTACATTACCAGTAGTTAAAATTTCGTTTTCAGAACCTTTTGCTCCTGCTTTCCAATAATCATTTGAAGTATCCCATAGTAATGAACCACTATTTGTTGTTCCTACTGCATCTCTTACATAGATACCACCATTTGCTCCTGCTGAACCATTAAGTTCTAATATATTATCACCAATTTGTACTACTGAAGATGAAATATAAGATGTTTCACCATTTACAGTTAAATTACCAGATAATGTTAAATTACCAAATTGTACATTTGATACTGTTGTTATTCCTTGATTAGATGCTCCTAAATATCCCCATTGAGTTGAAGATATTGTAGTACTTCCAATATTTTCTAATTGTGCAACTTCTGCATCTGTTAAATCTGCTAAGTTTGTAGATAATGATGCACTAAATGTATTAAGTGAGTCATTTTTATAATCAGAATCTACATTTAAAGTTCTTGTTGCAGCTATTGTACCACCACCATTAAGACCAGTTCCTGCAGTTATTGAAACTGAAGTGTGGTCTATGTGTTCATTTGCATCGTATCCACCAGCTGAAGATAATGTTATTTGAGATGAACCAGAAACTACTCCACCTTTAAGATTTGCGGAAAGAGTATCTCCACTTAATATCATATCAACATTATCGGTATCTGAAACTGCTAAGTTCGTATCATCACCAATATCAATAGTGTTTCTTGTAATTACTTGTCCACTAATTGTAATATAATTTGGTGTACCACTTAAAGTTACATCTGTTGAGTTATCAGTTCCTGCTGCATCTACACCAATTGTAGTTCTAACTGCAGCTGCATCTGCATCATCTAAAATACTTTGTGCGAATGATGAGGCAACTTGGTCTGAACCAGATACTACACCACCGATAAGTTCGGCTGATAAAGTATCACCGGTTAATATCATATTTACTTCATTTGTATCTGAAACTGCTAAGTTTGTATCATCAGAAATATCAACAGTTGTTAAATAAGAACCACTATTTGCTTCTAAGTTTGATAATCTTGAATCTTGTGCAGTATCTTTAGTTTCAAGTGCTCCAGTTGCGGCTGCTAATTCTGCATTGTCTACGAAGTCTCCACTAATAGAACCAGTAAATGTAGATAATTGGTCTAATCTACTATCTTGTGCTGCTTGTTCAGTAGAAATTGAACCAGTTTCAGTTGAAAGTTGGTCTAATCTACTATCTTGTGCTGCTTGTTCAGTAGAAATTGAACCAGTTTCAGTTGAAAGTTGGTCTAATCTTGAAGTTTGGGTTGTATTAGTTGTATCATTTGATGCAGTATAAGCATTTAGTGAAGTATTAATATATGCATTATCTAAAGTAGCAGAACCCCCTGCTGCTATTGTAATATCTCCACTAACATTTCCAAATACTGAATCTTCTAAATTTGAAAAAGTTACTTTCTTTTCTGTTCCTGCATCACTTATAAGGAAATTATCTCCTTGGTCAATTGTTGCTCCTCCTAGTGCATCAAGAATATCAATATTAAAATCACTTGCGGCTACTCCTGTTAAACTTGAACCATCTCCAACGAATGAACCAGTAAATGAACCAGAATAATTAACGGCTGGTTGAATTCCTTGGTCAACACCACTTGAATTTAAGGTGATGGTTTCAAGAGTACCGTTTTGTACTTGTAAGGTTATTAAATTACCATTCTCATCCGATGGGAATTGTAATGAACCTGATACTATGGGGTTGTGTATAATCATTTTTTATTTTTCCTTATTTCTTATATAAATATAACTATTTATTTTATTAAATATTAAAAAGTATCTCCATCTACTTGTGAAAGAACGGCATTATCTGCAGTTCCACTTAAATCTCCACCTAAAGTAACTTGTGCAGAACCACTAAATACTCCAAGTCCATCAACTGTTTCTGTAACGGCATCTGTTAAACCATCTATGTTATCAGCTGATATTGAACCACTTACAATATGACCACCTTTTGCAACTACTGCAAAACCAGTTTGTGATGTTGAAAATGTAATTAATATATTATCACTATCAACTATTTTTACATTTTCTGGTATTAATTGATAATTATCAGAATTATATGCTTGAACTATTGCATTTTCTGTATCGAGGTTATGTTCTACACTCCAAGATATGGAATTTGTAAAATTTCTCTTTACTGTTGCAGTTTGAGATACTGTTATATTTGTTAATCTTGAACCATCTCCTACGAATGCAGATGCAGTAATCGAACCTGTAATGTTTAATGAACCACTTAAAGTCCCATCATGGTCAAGTGTTACGATTTCTTTTATATTATCACCAGCAGAACCACTTTTACGAAGGAATACTTTTCCATCGGTTACATTCATTGCTAATTCACCAATTGCTAAATCTGATGTTGTTGGTTTACTCCCTCCTACAAGACTTCTTTTTAGTTTTATTATCTGTGCCATTCTTTTGGTTTCCTAATTTTTTTCTTTTAATTCTTTAACCTCTTTTGATAATTCTTTTACACTTTCTATAAGTAGTGATATTAATTTATCATATTTTACTGCTTTAAAACCATCTTCTCGTGTTTGTACCAATTCTGGAAGAATTTTTTCTACTTCTTGAGCAATAACTCCATAATCCTTACCTTTATAAATATTTTGTTTTTCTTCATTCCATACAAAACTATTACCAGAAATTAAATTTATTTTTTCTAATGGGTTAGAAATTGGTTGAATATTGTCTTTTAACCTTTCATCTGAAGATGCAAAAGCAACAACATCACCACCAACATTTACTGCTCCACTAACACCAACACCACCAGTTACTACAAGAGCACCAGTCGTTTTAGTTGTTGAAGCCGTTGAGTTTGTAATCGATACTGCATTGGATGTAGTATTTCCAGCAGTTGTTACTTCTTGTAAAGTTTTTGTTATTTGGTCTGAACCACTTACTACACCATCTCCTAAAGAAAGTAAAATTTTTGCTTCTGAACCAAATTTGCCTGCTTTCCAATAATCATTTGTGGCATCCCATAAAAGAGAACCACTTGTAGTTGAACCACCTGTTGAATCTTTAGTTAAAAGACCACTTGTTGTAGCAGAACCACCAAAGTTTAATTCTAAAATATTATCACCAATATTTACATTATTTGTTGATGTATATGTAGTTGTTCCTGCAACATTTAAATCTCCACTAATTACAACATTATTATCAAATGTTTTATTTCCACTAATACTTTCATTACCAGTTGCATTTACATATCTTGTATCATATGATGAAGTAAGTTGAGATGAACCAGATACAATACCACCAGGTAATCCATTTAAATCAGCAAATGTTATTTGTGATGAACCACTAACTACACCACCTTTAAGATTTGCAGAAATACTTCCACCATTGATAATCATATCTACTTGTGAAGTATCAGATGATGCTGATATTATGTTATTATTTATTCCACTTAATTCAGAATAGTTTATTTGTGAAGAACCAGATACAACACCACCTTTAAGATTTGCAGTAATTACATCGCCACTTCTAATTAAATCAACATTTGTTGTATCATTAAATGTTAATGGGTCCTCATGTACATCCCCTTCAAGTGTATCTATTCTACCTTCATGGTCTGATGCTGATGAGAATAATTCTGTTATATCATTATCATTAGAAGATGTGTAAGTGTTTATTGAACTTAAAATATCTATTACTTGTGAAGAACCAGATACAACACCACCAATTAATTCTGCACTTAGTGTATCATTAGTTAAAATCATATTAACTTCTGATGTATCTGATACTGCTAAATTAGTATCTGAAGATATATCAACTGTTTTTAAATAAGAACCACTATCCGCTTCAATTGCACTTAACCTTTGGTCTTGAACTGCTTGTTCGGTTGATATAGAACCTGTTTCAGTTGAAAGTTGGTCTAATCTAGTATCTTGTGTATTATCTTTAGTTTCAAGTGCTCCAGTTGCAGCTGCTAATTCAGCTTCAGTAACATAAGAATCATCTAAAGATGATGTGAAACTTTCTATATTTGATAATCTTGAATCTTGTTCATTATCTTTAGTTTCAAGTGCACCAGTTGCTGCAGCTAATTCTGATTCTGTTACATATGAATCATCTAAAGATGATGTGAAACTTTCTATATTATCTAATCTACTATCAAATGATGAAGTTGTAGAATGAATATTTGTAATGTTTATATCGTTAGATGCAGTATATGCGTTTAAAGATACTGTTGAATCAGAAGATGATATAAATCCTAAAGAAGTTATTTGTGATGAACCACTAATTGTTCCTTCTGGTGCACCTGCAGCTGAAACTCCATTTAAGAAGTGAGTTGAGCCTGTATCTAATGTAAGAGTTGCTGAACCACTTAATGCTCCTCCACTTAAACCTAATCCAGAATTTACTTCTGTAATATCACCAGCACCCGCTTCGATAACTTTTGTATCAATATAATTTTTTGTTGCTTGAGCAGTACCAATAACTTGTGAGTTACCATCTGCAATTGAGTTAGAATAATGTAAGAATGCTGCAGTTCCTAATTCTCTAGTTCCTAATAAGTTTGATGAACTGATAAATAATGCAGTATATTCAACATTATCAACTTCAGAAACCGAAGTTAATGATATACCCTCAAACGATGGAGAATCTGATGTTTGTAATCCACTATCTACATCGGTATCTATTCCATTGATTGTTGCTCTAATTGTACCTTGTGATGGAGAACTAAATGCTGAACTACTTACAACACTATCTCCTAATTTTGATAAAAATGTACCACTTAATTGTTCTGAACCAGATACAACTCCACCTATTACATCAGCAGAAAGTGTATCACCACTTAAAGTCATATTAACTGTACTTGTATCAGAGACAGCTAAGTTTGTATCATCAGAAATATCAACAGTTGTTAAATAAGAACCAGTATTTGCTTCTATATTTGTTAATCTACTATCTTGCGCAGCTTGTTCTGTGGATATAGAGCCGGTTTCTGTGGATAATTGGTCTAATCTACTATTTTGAGTTGTATTAGTTGTATCGTTTGATGCAGTATAAGAGTTTAAAGAATCATTTATGTGAGCAGAACCACTTAATACTCCTCTATCATCTAAAGATGCACTAAATCTTGTTTCTGTCCAATATAAATTTGTTCCTTCATCTAAATTTGATGTTGTTGCAGTTCCAAGGAATGAACCAGAGTGTGCAACTTCATCAGTCATTTTTTGTTTTACTCTTGCATCAGTATAATAAAGATTTCCTGCTTCAGTTACTTGGTCTGTATCTATACCTGTAAGTTCTCCACCTTCTCCTTTAAATCCTACCGATGAACTTACTTTTGCATCTAATACAAATTGAGATGTGTTGTGGTCCCATTTTAATGATTTTCCTGCTCCATCAATCTCTAATCCTGCTCCATCTGCAGCTGCTGAATCTGCCGAACCACTTGCAACTGTAATTAATTTATCTTCAATTCTTAATTCTGTTGAAGAAATTTCTGTTGAAGAACCTAAAACTGTTAAATCACCAGTAATTGTCATATTACCAGTAAAGGAACCAGTATTAAATGTTACATCTGATGTTGTTGATAAATTTTGGTTAATTGTATCAAGTTCTGTTTTATTAGAATGTGAATGAGATACATCACTTAGTAAATCTAATCTACTTTCAAATGATGCAGTTGTAGAATGAATATTTGAAATGTTTATATCAATAGAAGATGTAAATATTTCTACATTATCTAATCTTGAATCTTGTGCTGCTTGTTCATTTTCAATTGAACCTGTTTCTGTGGATAATTGGTTTAACCTTACATCTTGTGCAGCTTGTTCATTTTCAATTGAACCAGTTTCAGTTGAAAGTTGGTCTAATCTGCTATCTTGTGCAGCTTGTTCTGTTGTTATAGAACCAGTTTCAGTTGAAAGTTGGTCTAATCTGCTATCTTGTGCAGCTTGTTCTGTTGTTATAGAACCAGTTTCAGCTGAAAGTTGGTCTAACCTCACATCTTGTGCTGCTTGTTCAGTTGTTATAGAACTAGTTTCAGTTGATAATTGGTCTAATCTATCTTCAAATGATGCAGTTGTGGAATGAATATTTGTAATATTATTATCATTTGAAGAAGTATATGAATTTAGTGAAGTGTTTAATACTTCAGTATCTAAGTATGTTTTATCTATTATAGTACCTTGCCAAGTACCTGTTGAAATTGTACCAACCGTAGTAATTGAACTGGCACCTGTAAATCCTGTCTTATCGGCATCATTTAGTGTTACTTGAGATGAACCACTAAATACACCATCTCCACCTACTTGTAAAAATCCAAAATCATCAATTTGTTGTGATGTAGAAACTAAACCAGAGCCTGGGAAAGATGGATTTTCTATTGAAGCAGATTCAACATATAAATTTTTATATTTTCGTGTTGAAGAACCTATATCATATACACTAGGACTATCAGGTATTAAAGAACCACTTAAACTAGCATTTAATTGTATTTCATCACTACCACTATCACCTAAAGTTATATTACCACCAAGTATAATGTTACCAGTTATATTTGCATCACCTGATAAAGTTAAATTATCGGCATTAACATCACCTGTAAATGTAATATCACCAGCAGTATTTGAACCAAGTTTTACTAGTGTAATATTAGAAGAACCATCACCAACTTGTAGTGTATCACTATTTGTGTTAAAAAACGGTTCTGCTAACTGAGGGTCTGTAAATGAGGTACCTCTCCTAAATTTTAATGTATAAGCCATTTAATTATATTGTCCTTTTTATATTACTTATAAATATACTGCACCTAAATTTTGGTTATGTAATATACTATTCTTCCACCTATATAAATATAAAAAAATAAAAAGTATAAAAAAAATCCCCCAAGTTACCAAGGAGGATTAATTTTATTTAAGTAAATTCTTATTAGAATGTACCTCCATCAATCTCGTTACTTGCAACGAATGATGAACCATTCCATTGAATTACATCACCAGCAGTTGAAGCCGCAACTGATTCAAGTGATTTGTTTGAATCAAAGTAAACAAACGAGTTAGCAGTTGCAGCATTGATTCTCAATTCTGCAGTTCCACTAATTGTTACATCTGTTCCATCATCAGTAATCAATGAATCAACTAATAATCCATTAGCATCAGCCTTAAGAACTGTATTAGAAGTTGGAGAAGAATCTAATCTCGCAAATTCTTTTTCAGAACTTAATGCTCCACCAACCCACTTATCAGTTGCAGAATCCCATAAAAACGAACCACTTACAGTTGTACCATCAACGTCAGTTACTAATAAACCAGCATCTCCAGCACCTTGTGCGTAGTTAAGTTCTAAGATTCTATCACCAATTGTTACTTGAGTTGAATCAACAGTTGTTGTTGTTCCTTCTACTACAAGATTACCACCTACTGTAAGGTTGTTACCAATTGTTACATCATTTGGTAATCCAACTGTTATAGTTTGACCTGAAACTGAAGTTTCAATTTCATTTGCCGTACCTACAACACTTAAATCTTGTGTTTTAAGTGAAACACTTCCATTACCAGTTGAACCACTAATATCTAATGTACTAGCAACACCAGTTAAGCTTGAACCATCACCACTAAATGAACCAGTAAATGTAGTATCACCTGCAACATTACCTATATCATCACCACTAATTCTACCAGTACCGAAATCAGTTGCCTGATTTGATAATGAAGAAACAACTTGTGCTGAACCAGATATTGTTCCACTACCACCTGCGATTGTTTCATAAGTAATTGCTCCACCTAAATCAGTATCAACACCTGCAATTGTAATTCCATCGTTAGTAAGTGATGAATTTGCAATGTTTGAAATAGTGTTATTTGAAGCATCAATAGTTTTGTTAGTTAAAGTTACAGTATCACTTGCAAATGAACTTGTATATGATTCTAAATTATCAGCTCTTGCTTCTAAAGCAGAATCTGCAGTTTCAAGTGCACCTGTTGCTGCTGCTAATTCAGATTGGTCTACAAAATCTCCACTTACAGAACTTGTAAATGCAGATAATTGGTCTAATCTTGTATCTTGTGCAGATTGGTTTGTATCATTTGATGCAGTATATGCATTTAATGAAGCATTTAATACCTCATCATCTAAATATGCTTTATCAATAACAGTTCCATTCCATACACCAGTTGATATAGTACCTAAAGTTGTGATTGAACTAGCACCTGTAAATCCAGTTTTATCAGCATCTTGTAATACTACTTGACCTGAACCAGATACAATACCACCTGGTAAACTTGCTAAATCAGCGAATGTGATTTGAGAAGAACCAGATACAACACCGTCTCCATTTGCTAATAATATTTTAACTTCTGAACCACTTTGTCCTGCAATCCATTGGTCATTTGTTCCATCCCAAAGAATTGAACCTGAAACAGTACTTGGTGCAGTTGCATCATTTGCATATAAACCTGCATATACAGATGAACCACCATAGTTTAAGTTAATAATATTATCACCTACATCTAATGTATTTGAGTTAATTGTTGTAGTTGTACCTTGTACATTTAAGTTACCAGTAATAGAAACATTACCAGTAAGTGTTGGGTTATCAACTATATCGATTGCAATTTGGTCATTAGTTACCGTAGTTTCAGTTACTCCACTTGTACCAACGATGTTAAGAGTACCACTTGAAAGTGAAACTGTATCGTCAGAACCATTATCACCACCAATTGTTAAATCAGTTGCTAAGCCAGTTAATCCACTACCATCACCTTCGAATGAACCAGTGAAAGTTGAACCTCCATCTACATCACCAAAGTCATCACCACTTACTCTACCAGTACCGAAATCGGTTGCTTGGTTAGAAAGTGCTGAAACAACTTGAGCTGAACCAGAGTGAACTCCTGTTCCTTCTAAAATTTTTGCTGCAGTTATTGAACCACCTAAAGCAGTTGAATTACCAGCAATTGAAATTGTGTTGTTTGAAATTGTTGTACCATCTACTTGTGATGAACCACTAATTACGGTTTCAGCATCTAATCTTGCCTTAACTCTATCATTAGTGAAATATAAGTTTGTACCTTCAGATACATCATCAGTATCAAATCCTGTTTTATCTGCATCATTCAGTACTATTTGACTTGAACCACTTACTATACCAGCTGATAAGTTAGATAAATCTGTAAAAGAAACTTGTGATGAACCTGATACTATTCCTGTTCCACCTGTTTCAGGACTTGCTTTAACTTCGATGTTTCCACCTTTGTTAAGGATATAAAGTTTATTATCATCAGTATCATAGAAAGGGATACCATCAACATGAGTGTTGTAGTCTCCACCAGTTAAATCTGGTACGGTTGTCCCTTGTAATATTTTATTTACAGGTGTAGCCGTTGAACCATCAATACCAACAAATACTAAACTATCACCATTCGCGATTGTTCCTAAACCAGATGAACCGGTAACTACTAGGAGTTCACCAGCTCTTGTAGTTGCCGTTGCTACACCTTCGAGATTACCTCTTCTGTGTTTAATAATTTGTGCCATTTTTAATTTTTTCCTTTTTTGTTAATTAATTATTTGTTTTTTTTTATATAACCTTTATTTAAAAAGTGTTTGAAACATATTGTTCAACGGGTATATACCCTTATAAAACACTATATAGTGTTTATATTATATAAATATGAAAATATCTTTTTAATACTAAAAAGTATCTCCATCAATTTCTACTTTTTGTACTCCACCAATAAAATGTGTAGAGCCTGTACTTACGTTTATACCATTTGAATTTAAAACAATACCATCTCCTGGGTCTAATTCAAGTACAACATTTCCACTTGATGAACCACCAATAATACCTTCATCTGATGTGAATACTGCAGTAATATCACCACTTCCACCACCTCCACCAGAACCAGTTAATGCAGATAAATCAACAGACATTGATACTCTATTTGAACCTTCAATATCTTGTCCAAAGAATGTTAGTGTTGCAACTCCATCAAAAGAAGCACTTACAAATGAACCACTATCAAATGACCAAGCTGAAAAAGATACTGAATCTTCAAATACATCAATAAAATTAGCAAGTTGAACATTAGCTTTATATAATGAACCACTATCTTCGACATAGATTATCTGTCCATCCGAAAAATAGCTCGGAGCGATACCAGATAAATCAGAGGATGAATATACCTTAAAGGCACCTCTAATATAATCTACATCTGCAAGAGCCGTGTTCGCGGTTATCGCTGCTGATGTTAAACTTAATTTTGAACTTATACTTGGCATATTATATTCCTATCATTTAAAATGCTCCTATTGAACCACTACTTGGTATTACTTTTAACCTCATATTGGTTGCACTATTATTTGCTCCTGCTCCTAAAACGAACCACTTATCAAATCCACCTTGTGTTCCATCAACATCTAAAGTGTGAATTGTTGAGTTAGTTCCCCCTAGAGGTGCAGATGTTCCATCTGCATATTCTACTAATACATATTCTCCTGCAGTACTTCCTCCTGTTGAATCTCTCATAGAAGTTGGTACATTTGTCATACTTGAACCACTTGGTATAACAAACACAGTTTGTACACCACTTGCCCAACTCATTGCAGCTGCTGATTGAGATACAATTGTTGGAAAATCCGAACCACTTATAGTGGCTGCGAGTGTCATTGTTTTACCACCAGCAAGTGAGTATGAACTATCACCAACCGATGTTTTAATTTTATAATACGGTGATGCCGTATTTGCAGTATAAGCAGTTACTTCAGGTGGAGTATCACTATTTAGAGTACTTGCACCCATTACTGCGTTATATGCTGATGATAAATTCACATCAGATGCATAGTTTGAATAATAAATATATACTTCACCTGTATTTGATGATTGGTCAACTATTATTGTTTCACTTGATAAAGTTATTGATTCTGAGTAACTATCTTGTACTGTTATATCAATTGTATATGTTCCTGCCTCAAGTGAACCTGTTGGTTGTATTTCAAATGGTGATGATGAACCACTTACATCAAATTTACCACCATCTGTACCTGCAAGTGTAATTGTAAATGGTGAATTAGATTCTGTATCTGTTACTGTTAAGGTACCTGCATCAGAACCACTTGTTGCATTATCACTTTCGTAGTTTGATGATGATACAAATGAAGCTGCTGGTGATGAGTTACCAAACACATTAAGTGTTACCGAACCACTACCAACATTTCCATATTGGTCATCAAAAGTTATTGTTGTAGATACAGTATCTCCACTTTGTGTTACCGAACCACTTAAATCAACTGCTAATGTCATTGCTCCACTACTATCAATTGCAATTGCAGCATTTGATGAAGTAAATGATTGAACAGTTGGTGAACCATATGCCGGTGAGTATGAAACATCAACATCGGATGCATTTCCATTTCCAAATCCAGTAGCATCTCTCAATACTGAACCACTTAATGCAGATTCGATTGCATAAACTGCAGTATCACCACTAAGTGTACCAGTATCTGCTTGAGATATTACTAATGAACCACTTATTACTCTTGTTCTAAACCCATGTACATCTTCTAATGTTACTTCCCATGGATATGTTCCACTCGGAACTGATGTATTATTAACACTTAATCTCATGTATGGTGTTGCAACTGATGCTACAAAGTAAGTTGAGTTATAACTTGACCATGTTAATCCACTATTCGGTATAGAATCACTTTCTTCATCAGAAATTGTTAATTCTAATAATTGTGATGAACCAGTTGCTTGGTTTGTATTTTCAAATTGTGTTGAAATTGAACTTGTTGTTGGTGCATTATTTGTAGTTACATTAACTGATATTGAACCACTACCTACATTACCATGTTGGTCTGCCCAAGTTATATTTGAGTTAATTGTATCACCACTAACATTACCACTACCACTTATATTTGTACCAACAGATAAATTACCACTTGAATTTACTGCAATTAATGCATTTGATGATGTAAATTCTTGTACAACTTGTGAACCATAGTTTGGTGAGTAAGAAACTCCTAAATCACCTTGTGTACCAGTTCTACCATTTGAGTTTGTTCTAATTAAAGAAGTACTTGTTGCTGATTCTATAATATAGAATGTTCCATTTATTGTTAAAGTTCCTAAATCTGCTTCAGCAATTGTAATTTCTCTTTCATATTGTGAAGTTTCACCAAATTGGTCAAAGATTGAAGCAGTATATGAATAAGTTCCACCAGCAAAATCAGATTCTGCAGTTAATTGAACTGAAGAAGTGTTTGAATTTTGTGGTTCTATATTAAATTTACTTGCATCTGTTCCACTTAAACTCATACTGAATGGAGTATCTGTTTCTTCATCTGTAATTGTTAATGAAACCATCAATGCACTTGATGTTGCTTGGTTTGTATTGTAAACTCCAGTATTATTAGTGAACGAGGCACTTGGATGTGAGTTTGCAAATACATTTACAGTTAAACTACCACTACCAACATTACCATAGTTATCAGAGAATGTGATATCAGATGATATTGTATCACCCGAAGATGTGGCAGAACCACTTAAATCAACTGCAAGTGTTAGATTACCACTATTATCAATATCAATAGCTGCATTTGATGAAGTAAATGATTGTACAGATGGAGTTCCATCTGAACCAGAATATGAAACAGTCAATTGTGAAGCATTTCCTGCTTCAAAACCACTTGCATCTCTTAAAACTGAACCACTTCTTGTTGATTCTATTAAATATGATGTTGTATCCCCACCAAGTGTACCCGTATCAGCTTGGTTGATAGGGATTGTTTGACCTGTGTAATCTGAAACTTCACTATAAGCATCAGTTACTCTCAGGTTATAAGTTATGGTTCCTGCAGATAAGTTCTCATTTGCTCTAATGTACAGAGATGATGAATTTGAGTTTGTATAATTGATATTAAGCTTTCCTGCATCAGTACCAGATAAAGAAGCAGAATAAGGAGTATCACCTTCTGTGTCCGTTATCGAAACAAGAACCATGTTTGTATTTGTTGTTGCTAAATTTGTATTTAGATTTGAATTTTGTAATGTAAATGAAGCACTTGGGTGGTGATTTGGAACAACTTCTACACTAATTGCTTGAGTAGTTGTTGTACTAAATGAATTTGTAAATGTAATTGTAGAATCAATTGTTTCTCCACTTTGAGTTACTGAACCACTTAGGTCTACATTCAATGATAAGTTACCACTACCATTAATTAAAATTGCTGGATTAGATGATGTAAATGTTCCAGCTTGATTTGAATTAAAATCAGCAGTTGTAGAACCATAATTTGTTGTTTTTATAGTTGTACCACTTGTTTCAGATTCTTTTATGAATAAATTATCAAAGTTATCTGTTAAAGTTGCTGGTGTATCATCATCTATTGGTATAGTAACTATCGCTGGGTTAGAGTTATTGTTGTATGCATCTCTAACCTCGACAGTATATTGATATTCGTTTATTAAATCAGAATTTAAGTAAACTCCTGTCTTACGAGTTACTTGACCAGATGAATCCATTTGGAATGGATTTTCGTGTGGGTCTGTTAATTGTGAAGTTCCACCATAAGAACTACTACTAACTAAGACATTATCTAATTCTAATCTATATAAACTAAAGTTTGTAAATGTTATTGTATTTCCTTCTGAATCAGTTGCAGATATAGAACCAACTACTGCACCATTTGAACTATTTTCATTTATAGATGAAAGAGTTTGGTTACTTACAGTTGGAGTTGCATTATCTACAACACTAATTGATATTGGTAAAACTGATATTGAATCAGAATCTTGTCCATTTTGGAAATGTTCATCAGATGCACTAATACTAAAAGTATATAATGGGTCTACTTCGTAATTAAGTGAACCTGTATTTTGTGTTATATCAACATAAGTTGAATATTTTGTTATTGTAAAGTGGTCAAATGGAGATATTGATGAAGAATCAATTGTAATTGTATCACTTTCATCATCTGTAAAGAATATTCTTTTTACTAATGTTCCATTTGTTGAACTTTCGTTTAAATTTGAACTTACACTTGTAATTTGGTTACCACTTACTGAAGTTTCTCTAAATATCGGTGCTTCGTTTGGAGTTACAAATATTGTTATATCTTTTTCAACTACTGAATTAAATGTATCAGTTGCAGTTGCAGTAAATGTATGTCCATGTGAACCACCAACTAAATCAGTATTAAATGAAGATGATTCTGCCAATGCATTTAAAGTTACAACACCATTTGATGCAACTCTAACTAAATCATCTGTATAATCAGATGCAGTTCCAAAAGTAAGTGATTGACCTTCAGGGTCTGTTGCTTCTAATGTGAATATAGGAGATGAACTTGCACTATATTCAGAAATCGTTTGATTACCACTTGTAATTGATGGTTGTGTGTTTGGATAAAATATTGCATTTAAGAAATCTACAACAGAACCACTTGTACCTGGATTAAACGATGAAGTAAACATCGTTGGTAATTTTTCTTGTGATACAATTCTATTTCCATCAAAAGGAATAGATGAACCACTTAATTGATATCTTGTATCGTATGAAGCAGTTAATTGTGATGAACCACTTACAGTTCCACTTGGAATAGAACCACCACTACCACTTAATGCATATCTTGTATCGTATGAAGAAGTTAATTGAGAACTTCCACTAACTAAATCACTTGGTAATGTTGTTAAATAAGATGAAGTTTGTGCTGATAATCCATCTACTTCAGTTTGTATTGATGAACTAAATGTATTTAATGAACTTAAATCAGAATGTGATTCGTATGAACTTGTATTTGATTCAATTTGTCCAATTCGTTGTTCTAATGAAGAAGTTGTTGATTCTAAATTAGAAATCTTAATATCATTTGATGCAGTATAAGCATTTAATGAATCAATTACAGTATGTGATGAACTGATAAATCCTAAATCGGTAATTTGTTGTGAACCACTAATTACACCACTTGGTAAAGCATTTGTAGTATCAATTGATATTACCCAATATCCATCATAATAAACATAGAGGTTACCATCATCCGATTTCCACCATAAATCTCCTTCTGATGGAGAACCTGGTGCTGAATCAGAAACAGTTACACTTGTACTACCACCACCTGCTGAAGAACTAATAAAGAATCCATCACTACCAGAGTTGATTGTAATGTTTGTACCTGGTAATAAAGAACCACTTAAGAAACCTAAATCTGTTAATTGAGGACTTCCACTTATAATACCACTATCTAAAGATGTTAGATATGAAGAAGTTGCTGCACTTAATACATCTACTTCAGTTTGTATTGAACTTGTAAAAGTATTTAATGAAGTTACATCAGAATGTGAACCACTTGTAAATCCTAATGCAGTAATTTGTTCTGAACCACTAATTGTTCCACCAGGTAATTCACTACCAGTTGGAATGGTTACAGTATTTCCACTTGAAATTGTTAACTGGTCTCCACTTATCGAAAGTGTTTGTGAATCTGTTTCTGATGTTAAATAAGAACCAGTTGCTGCTTCTATGTTTGATAATCTTTCATCAGTAGATGAAGTATATTCGTTTAAAGATGTAATATCAGTATGCGATGAACTGATAAACCCTAAATCTGTTATTTGTTGTGAACCACTAATGGTTCCTGCTGGTACAGAACCCCCACCACTTGCCGAAGATGAGATTATAAAGTTATCACCATCTTGGTTAATTGTTATATTTTCTCCAGCTACAAGTGAACCACTAAATAATCCACTTGGAAGTTGTTCTGAACCACTTATAATACCTCTACCAACAGTTTCATAAGAACCAGTTGAATTTGATAATTGAGTAATTCTTGTATCTAATGAAGAAGTTGTTGATTCTAAATTAGTTAATCTTAAATCATTTGATGATGTATAATCATTTAAAGATGATATATCTGTATGAGATGATGTTAGGAATCCTAAAGATGATATTTGAGCAGAACTACTGATTATATCGGTTCCACCTAAAACTTGAATAGAACCACTTACAATTCCACTTGGAATATTTTGTAAATTAGTACTCCAATCAGCACCACTACCACTTGAAGAAATACCTACAATTCGTGAATCAAATGATGCAGAATCAGTATAATAAGATGCAGTAAATGAGTTTAAAGATTCATTTGAACCACCACCACTTGCAGTTGAAGTTATAGTAATGATATTACTACCAGATGTGATTGTTATATTATTACCTGGTAGAAATACTGGTGTATTCGTTATTTGAGAATAATCTATTCCTTGTATTCCACTACCATCACCAACGAATGAACCACTAAATGAACCAGTTACACCACTTGCAGCTGCTAAGTTAACCGAACCTGCGTTTACAGCGAAATCCCCCTCGATTACCGATGCGGTTACAACTCCTTGTATCTGTTTACTTTGAATTAATGTTGCCATTCTTATCTACTCACTATCTTTCCTTTTACTGAAAAATCTGTATTCACTATATCTTCAGGAGAAAGTGTAATACTTTCAGTAAAATTAATTACTATATCTGTTCCATTATCAGTAACCGAGTAGATATCTGATGTTTTTTTGATGCCTTGTAAATAAACATCAATGTAATCTGAACTATTATCTACTTTTATTTCTTCATATACAAATTTCTTATTAGAAAGTGTTAAAGTAAATAAAACACCATCTAAACTAATAGAATCTGGTATATGTGAAAATGATTCCATATCTTCAAAAACTTCCAATACAAGATTCTTAAACCTTTGTTTATCATCAAAAGGAGTTACTACATTTGGTTTTGGTTTTGAACTCATCCTACTTGTATATCTCCCTCTATTTTTATATCATCACTTTCTTCTAAATTATAATCAAAATTAGCTTTTTTAAATTTGATTAATAATTTACTACCAGAGTGTTCAAAAATATAATCATTTTCTAAAACATATTGTCCATTAATAAATATATCAAAACGAGCATGTTCTGGTCTAAAACTTCTTAATTCTAAATCTAAATCTTTCAACTTTCCATCATTGAGTTTCCATATCCAATATAACGAATGGTTCATATCATGTGCTGATAATCGATACTCATCTGGTTCGTGTACTTGTTTTAATATTCTAACTAAATCCTTTATTGCCATTGTTATAATTCTATAAATTTACCAGTTACACCAAATTCATCATCATTTTCTAAAATATAACCTAAATCATTTGAAGTTGATTGTAAATCATCAGGATAAACACCACCTACCGAAACTGAACCAGTTGAAAAATTGAAATAAACTTCATCTGTATCATCTTGGTACACTACATTATATTTTGTTTTAGGTATAAAAACACCATTTATATACACTCTATACCACTCATCTTCATTAAATGTACCGATTAGTTCAGGTGGTAATTTTGGTTGCTCTACACTCGTTATTTTCATTGTATCTGCATCAACAAATGAACCTTGTTTTGAACCTCTAACTGATAAAAAATCAATTGCATCTGAATATTCGTTAATTAAATTCTTTTTTAGTGTTGAGTTTGTTACATTTCCACCAGCTAAACCAGTTAAATCAGTTTCTAACCCCCAAACTACCTTTTTTGGTGATATTGATTTTTTATGAGTACTCTCATTATCAAATTGTTCTGGTAATAGATAAGCATTTACTGCCATTGTAAAATTTGTTCTTACAATTCTTTGAGAACCTTCACTTACTTCGGTTGTATTATCAAAATTATCAATTTTTACTCTAAACTTAAAACCTGTTTTATCTCCCCAATATTCATCTGTTGCATATTGAAATGCTTCTACGATTTTATTCATATGTTCTGTAAAATCAGTCCAAATGATTACTTCATAAGTTAAAGTAACATAATCAGGTATTACGATATCATACAATTCAACTGGTTTTTGAGTAGAAGTCATTGCTGAAAATTTATCGTATCTATGTTTTTTGGAATATCTTGATACCGATGGATAAGATACATGTCTATTCATTGTATTTGATAGTGCATCATTTCTTTCAATAGAATTTCTTTTAAACATTACCAAAGGAATTTGCAACATTCCTTTTTTATCTCTTAAAAATCCATCTTTTTGTACTGATTTCCATCTTTCAGGATTACCATATACAACTGGTATCTTTTGTTTTTCTTGGAATATTTCAACAGTAGGTAATACAGTATCAATCATATGTTCTGCGATTGCAAAATCAACATCATATAATTTTACTCCCTTTCCTTGTTCAATACTTTCTTTTTTGTATTGTAAGGCTCTATTCTTAGGTAATTTTTTTAAAGGGTCTACTGCCATTAGTGATATGTCCTTTCATCAATTTGTATTGAACTTCTTCTTACCATAAATGCAACTGCAGTTAGAACCATTCTTGAATCATCGA